>ENA-UOYK01000052-UOYK01000052.1-marine-metagenome-genome-assembly--contig:-NODE-52-length-51624-cov-4.528838_pt1 | contig 51624 bp, 53 predicted proteins | sample MGYA00238174_ERZ767213 | MGnify/ENA primary metagenome ERZ767213 (study PRJEB28944, sample SAMN06267167) | marine metagenome | isolation source: Columbia River Estuary | place: USA:Columbia River Estuary...
TCACGTCGTGGTGATGACCGAGCCGTTGCCGCGCAATGCCGCTGGCAAGTTCTTGAAGCGCGAGTTGCAACAACGCCTCGCTAAAGGCGAACTTAAAGCCGCCCAGCGCGCAAAATAATCAATCGTGCCACCAACAAATCTCACGGGTGCGGCTGGCGTCAGCCTTGATTCGCTGACGATCGGTAACGCGCTGGTCGATGTTTTGGCTACGGTCGATGAAGGGTTTTTGGTTCGCGAAAAAATCGTCAAGGGTTCGATGAATTTGGTCGAAATGTCTCGATCTAAACATTTACATTCGTTGGTTAATTCACGAACCGAAATGAGTGGCGGAAGCGCAGCCAATACTGCTTATGGGTTAGCCAGCCTCGGTGGCAAAGCAGGTTTCATCGGCAAGATTTCGGCTGACCGACTTGGCGAGTCTTTTGCCAAGGATCTGGCAAATGTTGGTGTGAAGTTTTTTCCGGGGGTCACTTGCCAAACCGAAGACACCGGTCGTTGCTTGATCGTCGTGACACCCGACGGCAACCGCACAATGAACACATTTCTTGGTGCGGCGTCGTTGCTTGACGCTGCAGATATTTCGCGTGAAGCAGTGCAAAGTGCCGCAGTCGTGATGCTTGAAGGTTATTTGTTTGACCGCGATGCCGCCAAAGAAGCGTTTCGTGTCGCCGCAGAGTATGCGCACGCTGCTGGTCGCAAAGTTGCGCTCACACTCTCAGATTCATTTTGTGTTGACCGTCATCGTGTTGACTTTTTATCATTGGTGAAAAACGATATTGACATTTTGTTTTCAAACGAAGATGAGATTAAATCGCTTTATCAAGTTGATTCAATTAATGAAGCGCTTCACCAGTTACGAAGCGACTGCGAGTTTGCGGCCGTCACCCGCAACGAGCACGGTTCGGTCGTAATTGATGGTGAAGAGGTTGTAATCATCGATGCAGAACCAGTCGACAGCGTGGTTGACGCAACTGGTGCGGGCGACATGTATGCCGCAGGTTTTCTATATGGTTTCGTGCGTGGCAAGACGATTGAGCAGTGCGGCAAAATTGGTTCGATCGTGGCTTCAGAAGTTATTACCCATATGGGGCCGCGACCGCTTGTGTCGCTCACGTCTGTCGTGCCGAAAGACTTGTTGAGTTTTTAGATTTCTTCGGCTGGAAGAAAAGCCAGTTTTAGATCGCCGAGTTTGACGAGCGTTGTTGCAATCCAACTGCCAAGACTGCTGAAGTTTTCATCTAGCAACTTGCTCGTGCCATCTTGCAGAGTTTCTTCGACGAGTTCGTAACTACCCTCATAAGTAATTTCGATCGCATAATTTGTTTTATCAGGTGTCAGGGTTGGACTATTTATTTCAACGGTGATGCCTTCGCGATCAAGTTTGCCGCGCCCAATTTGAGGGCTCTTGATCGGCGCAATGCCCTCAACCAAACTTGCATCAGGTTGGCTCGAGAGTCGCTGCACACGAAAAACAATTTCCATTTCAATCTCGGGAGATTCGTGAAAAACTTCGTCGGTATACCACGCGCGATAAATTGCTTGACTCCAACTTGGCCAAGTCAAAGTGATGTGGGCGATTACACGTGGTGGTCGGCCCTCGCCAGGCAAACCGTAGCTCGTCTCCCAGACCAGGTCGCCGAGCAAAACATCTGACTGAAAGTGCTCATCGAATGCTTGGCGCTCAAGAAAGGCGTTAGAAAAGGCGTCGCGAAGGGCGCTTATGGCATCGCTAAAGACATGGTCCAACATGCAATTCCTACGCTAACAATGTGCCAAACTAAATGCTCATGGGTCTTGTGCAGGTTGACCGTAAGGACGGCGTAGCCACCTTGACGCTGAATAACCCAACTGAGCGCAACACAATGACGGCCGAGATGGTGGCTGACATCACTGAAGCGATGAACGACATCGAGGCGGACCAAAAAGTTGGTGCAATCGTCGTGACCGGTGCCGCTCCGGCTTTTTGCGCCGGAGCCAACCTCGGTAATCTCGCCGAAGCCGACGGCGCATCATTGACGAAAATTTATGAAGGTTTCTTGCGAATTGCGCGCACACCCTTGCCAACAATCGCCGCAGTTAATGGCGCAGCCGTAGGTGCTGGCATGAATTTGGCATTGTGTTGCGACGTGCGAATTGCTGCCCAACGTGCAAAGTTTGACACTCGGTTTTTGCAAATCGGATTGCACCCAGGTGGTGGTCACACGTGGATGTTTCGCAATATCGCGGGGCCGCAGGCAACGATGGCGGCAGTTATATTTGGCGAGATTTTAGATGGCGCCGAAGCTGAGCGGGTTGGCTTGGTTTACAAGTGTGTTGCTGATGACCAGTTGCTTACGGTTGCCCATGCGATGGCGGCACGTGCTGCAAGCGCACCACGTGAACTGGCGATAATCACAAAGCGAACGATCCAAGAAATGGCAAACGTCGCAACACATGAACAAGCAGTAGCAAAAGAACTCGAGCCACAAGTTTGGACAACACGACAACCGTGGTTTGCTGAACGACTCGCTGCACTTCAATCGCGGATAAAAAAGTCATAATGCGACTTGCATTGGTGATCGCCGATGCAAATAAAAAGAATGCTGTTATCGGCGCACACTTACTGCGGTCAGCGTTGAGCACAAAAGATGCGCAAACTCATGATGTGCTCTCGGGTGTCGAAGTCTTTGTCGCCAGTAAGCCAATACTTCCAGTGCGTGCTCGCCATGTTGCGGCAGCTGGGTGGGTTAGTGCAAGAAAATTCAAACCGATCGAATTAATAGTGCCTGTTGTGATTGATGCCTGGGGTTGGGGTCAAGTTGTTGTTCCAAAGAAGTGCGAGAGTCCGATTCCGCCGCTGTGCTTGCCGTGTGCAGTTTCGCAAATGTCAAGAATGAGTCGGTCAACGAGCTCGGTGGCTGAAATTATTGAACTTTTACGCCAGGCTGCCGAGATATGTCAGCGAGAATGTGCTGACTCTGAAGACCAAGGCGCCAAGCGAGTCTGTCATGACGCGATTCAAGTTGCTGACGTCTGCACTCAATTTGTGTTGCAAATCAGCAGTAAATGAGCGAAAAACTATTTTCGGCTAGTCAACCACTCTTGTGTTAACGCCTCGCGTCGTTGCAACCACTCTTCTGCGGTGATCGCGTAACGCAAGTGATCTTCCCAGACTCCGTTAATTTCTAAGAACTTTTCAGCAAGCCCTTCGAGGCGCAACCCCAATTTTTCGGCGATTCGCTTACTGTTTGCGTTGCGCGGAATTATGCAAATTTCAAGTCGGTGCAGATTCAAATCGTCGAATGCAAACTTGGTAATTGCGGCGACTCCCTCGGCGACGTAGCCGTTTCCTGCATGTTTTCGGTCGATCCAGTAGCCAATTGTGCCAGTCTGCATTGCCCCACGCACAACGTTGTTGATGTTTACCTCACCGATAAATAGGTTGTTGAAAAACAGTCCGAGTGTGTACGCCGAACCATTTTGGCGCTCGCGATCACGAGCAACGCATCGCCTTTCAAATGCATCACGGTCAGTAGCCGGGTCAGCAAGAAACTCTGAACGGCGTGGCTCCCAAACGGTCAGCCATTCAACATTTCGCAATCGAACTTCGCTCCAGGCTTCAAAGTCGTGTGCGACCAGCGGGCGCAACATGATGCGTCCGCCATAAAGTCGCGGGGGAGCAACGGGTGAGCCAGCAGGATGCAAAAATCTCTTCGGTGAAGAATTTGAGAGATGGCTCAAGATGTTTTCTTTCGCAATTCAGAGATTAAACCGTCAAGCAAATTGTATTGGCTCACGACAAGCTCAGAAATCTGCAGTCTGCGCATTACGGCGACCAGTACGCAGCAGCCCCCGACGATGATGTCGGCGCGGTCGCTAGGCAGACCAGGGTTGAAAACGCGGTCTTTAAGCGGCTCTGTTGCCAATGTTCGAAAAACATCTTCAACGGCCTGGCGCGTCAATCGCAGTTCGTGAAGTGAATTTGCATCAAAAACTTTTTGCCCGACTTCAACAGCCGCGACGGTCACGATTGTGCCTGCGACACCGACAATGCGATCAACTTGCGAGACTTGCGGATAATTGTGCGCCACATCGTCAACAGCATCTGAAACCAGTGAAATCGCATTTGTTAGTTCTTCGGGTCGAGGCGGATCACGATGCAACTCAGACTCGGTGATGTTCACTGCGCCGAATGGCAAACTCACGGCAAAATCTAAAGTTTCTGAGCCAACCATTAGTTCGGTTGATGCACCACCGATATCAACAACAAGAGTGGGTCTCTTGTCGTTGAAAGAACTCGTAGCGCCGACGAAAGATAAAGCGCCTTCAATTTCTCCAGAGATCAACTCTGGCTCAGCACCTGAAATCTTTTTGACCGCGGTAAAAAACTCGGCGGTGTTTTTTGCAACCCTGCAAGCGGCAGTAGCTACAGTGCGACGGCGCAAAACGTTGTGGCGTTTGATCAGCGATTCGTATTCATTTAGGCACTCGAGAGTCCGACGAATTGACTCTGCGCTAAGCACTCCGGTTGACGTTAGATTTGCGCCGAGTCGTGTTGAGCGCACGATTCGCTCGAGTGTTTTGCCTGCTTGATCAACAATCAATAAATTTGTCGAGTTGCTACCAATATCGATTGCGGCGAATACTTCATTCATCAGTAACGCACACTAGTTAGGGCTCTTAACCTTGCTGAAGTCGTCTGTCGACCCACTGGCCAACAACATCAGTTTTATCGACAAGCCAATTTGCATAGTGAGCGTGCAGACACTTGACACCTACTCGGGTGCCGGCGACACCACCGTGTGGTCGGGGCCCTGTGTGATCTTTTGGAATTGCGCTGTCGCGTTCTGCTGCATATCGCTCGTGGGTTAGTCGCAACTCTTCGGCGTCAACTTCGCTTTCGGCAAGATCAATAAAGCCGGCTGACTCCAAGCGACTTACAGCCATGTGTTCTTTCGGGCCAACTAACCAATATCGCGTCGGCATCGGGGTGCCATCAAATAAAAGCGGCTCATTTTTTACGACTATTGGACTACCGCTTGCATCGCGCAAAACAACTTCAAAATCACCTTGAGGTTGGCGACCGAGAAGTTCGGTCACACGGGCTATATCCAGATCTGATGCCTTGGTCATTGGCGCAGCAGCCTTGTCAATGTGTCAATGTCATTAGTCGTGTCGAGATCTAGCGCCGAGCCCTCACAGGCAATTTCTTCGAGTAAGTCTTGGTGTGATTTAAACAAACTTCGCGCACCTTCATCGCCAGTTGTGGGTAGCAGCGGCCAGAGTTCGGCATGCACACGCACAGGGTTGCCTCGCACACCGTTATATGTGGCAACAGCGAGAGGCGCCGTTGCGCTTGCTACACGTTGCCAACTTGAGGGGGTAATTGCAGGTTGATCAGCGAGGCCGATAACCACGGTGCTCGCACCAAGACTTTGGGCTATTTGAAGACCGCACTGCAAACTACTGGCCATGCCCGTCTGCCAATTTGAGTTGTTTACTATTTGAAAATTATCCGAAGAAATCATTGTCTCAGAAATCTGCGATGACAAGTCGACTGCGCCCGTGACAACAATATTGTGGCGAAAGTTTGCTTGCATCAAATTTTTGAGGGCCCAAGCGAAAACAGTTTGCCCCGAGATCTCTGTGAGCAACTTATGATTCGTGCCAGAAAATCTTGAGCCGCTTCCGGCAGATAACAAAATTGCAGTCGATGCGACGTCGTTTTTCACGACGCCCGCAATCTCGAGTTACTTTTTGGTGCTTCGACCACTACCTAATAAAGTACCTGGGGTTATCTTGAGCACGACGCATAAGCGTGTAATCGTGTCTAGCGTTGGAGAAAAGTGGCCGTTCTCAATGCGATTGATTGTTTTGCGGTCAATTCCGGCTCGTTGCGCAAGTTCGTCTTGACTTAATTCAGCATTAATTCTTTGTTTACGAAGTTCGCTCGCGACAATTTTTTGTTGTGATGAACTTTTTGCAGCAAGTGTCTTGAGCGAGATCGGCATGCCTTCATACTAAAGATGCGGAAAGTTTTATTTCAAATAATGTCTGAGAATTTTTCTCCATGAAACAAACAGGTTTACAAGTGCATTAGTGACGAAAGTTACATCGGGGAGTGGGTAACCCTTAAAGGCATCAAGTCGCATTGTGAATACCCTGTTACACGGCTTGTTTAAGGTGATGACAAGCAATAAGTAAGGCGCGAACTGGGTTCTCCGGGCGGAGGGTCGTTTAACAGTCGAAAGCCTGCCAGCTGGCGGGTCCGAAAGGACAAATAAACATGACAGCACGAGTTTCGTATTACCCAAAATCAATTAAGACGCTTGGCGTCTCGCTTTTACTGGGCCTATTGCTGGCCACTGGGCTGGCCCCACTGCCAGGTCGTCTCGGCGTCGGGGTTGCCTCGGCCAAGCCGATGCCAGCAATCGAGTCAGCCTGGGTGGCGATGCAGGCTCAACTCGCGCTCGATGCGCTTGAAGCCGCCGAAAATGTCAGTGCTATCGAGCAAAGAGACGTTGCTTCGCGCTGGGTGAATTCGATCGCAAAGATTGTTGCTGAACACCTCGAAATCAGTAGCAAAGAGTTGGTTCAGTCTTGGCAACAATCTGGCATCAATCGACAAAAGGTTTTGTTTTCGGCACTAACACAACTGGGTGTGCCCTATAAAACGAACGCAGACCAACCAGGTCGAGCGCTCGATTGCTCGGCGCTAACAAAGTTCGCATGGCTGAGTGCGGGTGTTTTCATACCGCGAGGCTCGTCGCAACAATATGCATTTGGTGAGCGTGTAAAAACAAGTGCAGTGAGACTGGGTGACTTGGCTTGGTATCCGGGTCACATTTCAATGTCGCTAGGTCTCGAAAATATTGTGATTCAGGCTCCGACTAATGGTCGCAGTGTTGAGGTGCACAAGATTGATGAAAGCCGCGCCGACTGGGTGCAGTGGGTTGACCCAACGCAATAAATTATTTATGAATCGGGCCGTCGCTATTTGATAGTGACGGAACAATTCGACCAACTCTCTTGCCGATGATCTCGGCACAAATCGAAATCGCCGTCTCTTCTGGGGTGCGTGAACCAATATCAATACCGATCGGTGACATCAATCTGTCTAGATCTTCAGGCTTTGAGATGCCAACCTCGGCAAGTCGCTCGAGTCGTTTGGCGTGTGTCTTGCGGCTGCCCATAACTCCGATATAGCCAACTTTGGTTGCGAGGGCTCCTTGAATTGCGGGTACATCAAATTTTGGATCATGAGTCAGAATGCAAATTGCGTCTCGTGCACCGAGATTGTCGCCGAGCTTGGCGAGAACGGGTGTTGGCCATGTAACTAGAACTTCATCAGCCATCGGAAATCTTCGCTTAGTCGCAAAAACTTCACGTGCATCACAGACCACGACGTAGTAGCCGAGAACTTTTGCAACCCGAGCGAGTGCAGCAGTGAAATCAACTGCTCCAAAAATAATCATCTGTGGTGGTGGTGAGTATGACTCGACAAAGATTCGAACGATCGGTGTGTCAGTCAGGTCTTCTGGCGTAACTTGCCCGGTTGGGCCGTAGTTGCGCACGCTGGTGCGACCTGCTTCAAGTTCACCTAGCGCGTCACGCACGGCGACGCGATCAAGTTCTGGGTCGCCGAGTGTGCCGAGCGTGTCAAGTTTGCTGTCATTTGGCGAAGCCAACAGTGTTGCGCCGAGATTCGGCCCGTCAATCACTGTCAGCAGAACAACAGGTTTATTGTTGCGAATTCTTTCGGCGAGAGCAGAGTAAATCATTGAACTTAATTACCAAGTGAGAGGCGCAATGAATAGATGTACAACGCCTCCACAAGTCAAGCCGACTGCGTATGCCTCGTCGTCTGAGTAGCCAAACTTCACGAGCCGACCAGGGCTGTTGGTTGAAAGTATTTCTAGGGCTTCAGCCACGACTGCACCTTCGACACAACCACCTGAGACCGACCCACAAACTTCACCATCTTGATTGACTGCCATTGCTGCACCCGGATCGCGTGGTCCTGAACCTTCGATGTCTACAACGCGGGCAATGGCGATTCGTTTGTTCTGTGTGCGCCAACGGTCAATGTCGCCCAAAATTTCACGCATGTGTAACTGTCTTTCGTCTTTCGTTTGAGTCTTTTGAAATCACTTCGGTTAATTCGCGAAGTGCCTCAAGCGAGTGTCCTTCAACGAACTCATCAATGTATGGCATTGCGGCCGCCATACCGCGGGCCAGCGGTGCATAGCCAGGGCTCACCTTGAGCGGGTTAACCCAAATCACACGGTATGCAACACGGCTGAGGCGCGACATCTGGTCGGCCAAAACTTTCGGATCACCACGGTCCCAGCCGTCAGAGAGAATTACGAAAATTGAGCCACGTGCCATTCCGCCCACGCCCCAATTGTCATTGAAACTTTGTAGGCACTCACCAAGACGAGTGCCGCCGCTCCAGTCAGAAACTTGAGCAGAAGTTTGGGCGAGCGCTTTGTCGGGGTCACGGCTTGTCAATTCTTTTGTGATGCGAGTTAGCCGTGTGCCGAAGGTGAAGGCTTCAACTCTTTGTCGACCGACAACGGCAGCGTGCATGAAGCGCAAAAGTGCTCGGGCGTATGGCTCCATTGAGCCAGAAATGTCGAGCAAGACCACCAGACGTCGCAACTTTGTGCTCGGCTCGCGCCAGTAACGCTCAATTGGCTCACCATCGTGTTGCAGGGTTGCGCGCATTGTGCGGCGAATGTCGTGTCTTGCGCCATGACGATTTGTTTTCATCAATCGCAGAGACTTTTTGGGTGGGCCCGCCAATCGCAGACTGGCCATAAATTGTTCTGCTTCGCGCAATTCAAGTTGGTTGTAAGCGGCAAAATCTTTTTCACGCAAAGTTTCGATTTTTGAAAACCGTAAAGCGATTGTGTTTTCATCTTCTATTGGTTCGGCCGATGAATCATCGGTGTTGGCGTCTTCGTCGTCAACCAGCAAAGTAATTGACTCGTGTTGCTCTTCAAAAGTGGCTGTTTCGACAGCGATTTGTTGTTCCCAAAATACCTTGAATGCACGGTCGAAGATCTGCACATCTTCGTGTCGGCGAATCAACGTCGCGTGTGCCGACCAATATACGTTTTCTCGATTCTCTAGACCGAGTTGCGTGAGTGCGCCAACAAAAACGATTACCGAGTCGAGAGGAACGTCTAGTCCGGCGCCGCGCAAAATGCGCGCAAACGCCACCGCCATTTTGTTGGCAGGCGACGAGTTGGTTGTCATCAGTTGCTGTACAAGCCCCGCTCAAAGGCCTGTTTAACCAAAGTTGCGACACCGTTTTCGCGCACACGTTCGTGGTCTTCGCGATACTTGAGCACGGTGCCGAGGGTTGCTTGCACTACAGACTCGTCAAGTTCGCGAACGCCGAGTCGTCCCAAAGCCGTCGCCCAGTCAATTGTCTCGGCAACACCAGGTGGTTTGTAGAGCTGCATCTTGCGAAGTGACTCAACGGCGCCGGCAACTTGTCGGGCGAGTGTTGCATCGACTTGCGGCACGCGTCGCGTAACAATTTCGACTTCACGATCAAAGTCGGGGTGTTCAACCCAGTGATACAAGCATCGACGTTTTAGAGCATCGTGCACGTCTCTGGTGCGATTTGAAGTCAACACGACCAATGGCGGGGTTGTTGCTTTGTATGTGCCAAGTTCGGGAATCGTGATTTGAAAGTCTGACAAAACTTCTAACAAATATGCTTCAAACTCGTCGTCAGCACGATCGATTTCGTCGATCAGCAGAACCGGCGAAGCACCTGCATGTTGGTCAATCGCACGAAGCAGCGCTCGGCGAATCAAAAACTTTTCGCTATATAACTGACCCTCAAGTTTGTCGGCACCGAGTTGTGTCGCTTCGCCCGTGGCTTCAACGGTGCGCAGATGCAATAGTTGTCGCGAATAATCCCAGTCGTACATTGCTTGAGCGGCGTCGATGCCTTCGTAACATTGCAGACGAATAAGTTCGCTTTGTCGAATTGTTGCGAGTGCTTTGGCAAGTTCGGTTTTACCCACGCCTGCTTCGCCTTCAAGTAATAGCGGTCGATTTAGTGAGATTGCGAGAAATACCGCGGTCGCTAGGCCGTCACTGGCGATGTAGTTTTGCTCATCGAGAGCGTTTCGCACGTCGGCAACTGACTGCAAACTCATCTCGTCAGGCTAGAAGATCACGAGTCAAAGCCCAAGCCCAGTCGGTCTAGTAGACGTAGCCATAGATTGCGCTTGCCAGTGCGGTCTTCATAATCAAGCGACCACCTGGTGGCTTGAATGCCAATGAATCTGAACGGCTCAGGTGGAAACGCCCGAGGTTTTGTTTGCACGAACTCGGTGCGAGTTGCACGTGTTTCGTTGCCTGCAAGCAGGTCGAGCATTACTTCGCCACCAAATCGAGATGCACCAACACCTAGACCTGTGTAACCGAGCGCATACGCCACGCGATTGTCAAACTGTGTTCCCCAAAAAACGCTGTAGCGCGCGCATGTATCAATTGGCGCACCCCACATGTGCGAAAACTTGACGCCTTCAAGTTGAGGAAACGTCGTGAAGAACTGACTCGAGAGCATCGCCCATGTCTCGGGTCGAGATTCAAGTTCTTTGTCCATTTGGCCGCCGAAATAATAAATTGCGTCGTAGCCGCCCCACAAAATTCGGTTGTCGGCAGTCAATCTGAAATAGTGAAACTGGTTTGAGCAATCTGCGAGGCCTTGGCGATTCTTCCAACCGATACTTGTGAGTTGTTCCGAATTAAGTGGCTCAGTTACCAAGCAATAGTCATAGACAGGTGCAATATATTTATTCATCTGTCGCAACAACGGCTTGAACGTGTTCGTTGCAAGTGCGACGTTCTTGGCTTTGATTTTTGCGAGTGGTGTTTTAATCTCAATATTTTTCTTGGTGTCGTTCAAATCGATTGCGCGCGTGTCTTCGTAAATTCTGACGCCAAGAGTTTCTGCAACGCGCTTGAGGCCCCACGCCAAGCGAGCAGGGTCAACCAGCGCCGATGTATCTTTTGCCCACAGACCACCCGTAAAAACGGGCGAGTGCACTTCAGAGCGCATCGCTTCGAGATCTAGCCACTCAACGTCGTGACCAAGGTCGCGCAATTGCAAATAATCTTGCTGCAACTCTTCGGTGTAGTTCTCAGGGTGCCAACTGCTGGCAACTTCGATTGCGCCGTTTCTCTCAAAGTCGCAATCAATTTTGTAGTCGCGAATTACTTTTTCAATTTCAGTTATGTTGTCTCTGCCGAGTTGTTCAAGAACTGCAACCTCGTCGGGAAATCTCTCTTGTGCGTTGGCGATGCCATGAGTCAGCGAATAATCCATGAAGCCGCCGTTACGGCTACTTGCGCCAGAACCAATTTCGTGTGCTTCAATCAACACGACTTCGCTATTGGCGTTGCGTTGTTTGGCGATTATCGCCGTCCAAAGACCCGTGAAACCGCCACCAACCACGCACAGGTCGCAGTCTTCGTTGTGTACTGCTGTGGGGTTCGAGTCGGGCTCGTCAACGTCGTCTAACCAATACGGAAACGTCTCCGCGTCGGCTATTGCATCAAGGTAACGCTCGCTCGACCGCGGCGGAATTGCCGATCGGCCCATTGGGTCTCACCACCTAACAGGGCTAATTATAAGTCGTCTAAGTCGCTAGTGCCGTCTCAGAACTAACCTGAACCCTTATGGATCTTGGGCTTACTGGTCGCACCGCTGCAGTTGCGGGTGGTTCGGCTGGTCTTGGCTTTGCCACGGCACAAGCACTGGCCAATGACGGTGTGCGGGTCGTGTTGTGTGGCCGTGACGCCAAGCGCGCTGCAGATGCCGCCGCAAAAATTGGCCATGCATGTGTTGGCATTGTTGCCGATGTTTCAACGGTTAGTGGTGGCGAGAGCTTCATCGCCCAGGCCACAAAGATTCTCGGGCAAATTGATATTTTAATTCTCAACAGTGGCGGGCCACCGGCAGGCAACTTCGCCAGCACAGATGTCGCTAGTTACGAAACTGCTTTACAAAACGGTTTGATGTCGATGATTGCGATGACGAAACTAGTTGTGCCCGCGATGCAAACACGCAAGTGGGGCAGAGTAGTCGCAATAACTTCGGTTGCCGTGCGTCAGCCGATTGCATCTTTGATCTTGTCAAACACAGTGCGAGCAGGATTAACCGGCTTTTTGAAAACTGTGTCTCGCGAAGTCGCACCCGACGGCGTCACGGTGAACACAATTCAGCCGGGTATTCACGCGACTGATCGCATCACCCAGTTGTATGGCTCAACACCAGATGTCGGCACCATGGGCATTCCGGCAGGTGTTATTGGAGATCCAAAAGATTTTGGCAACGTAACGGCATTTTTGTGTAGCGAGTCTGCCAAATTTATTACCGGCGCCAACTTGCAAGTTGATGGCGGCGCATATTCGGGTTTGATCTGATGCTGCAGCATGTTGTTGCAATAACTTGGAATGATCAAGTTCCTGCGAACTATCACGAAGTAATCACCAAGGTTTTACACGAGATGGCAGCGAAGATTCCAAGTGTCCGTAGTTATCGGTGTGGTCCCGACTTGGGGGTTTCGGCACCTACGAACGCCAACTATTTGATCGCCGCAACTTTTGATGACGTCGCTGGTTGGCGCGCATACGACGAAGATGCTCTGCACAACGAAATTCGAGCAAAGTATTTCAAGCCGTATATTGCGACTCGATCAGCCGCACAAATAACTTTCTGATACTCGCTTAGTTTTGCGCCAGCAAGTTTTCTTGCTAGCGAGTTTTTATTTCGACGCAGCCTCGAGTGCTCGGCGCACCAAAACCGAAGCCAAGTGCTTGCGATAATCACTTGAAGCGTTCAAGTCGCTCTGCGGGTCGGCCTCGTTAGACGCAAGAGCTGCAGCATCGCTGATTGAAGCACCTTTGGCAATCGCATTCGCCACGCTTGTTGCCAAAATTGGTGTCGAGCCCATGTTGACCAACGCAACACCTGCTTCGCCTTTGCGATGCCATGCAGCCACACCAACGATTGCCCAGTCTTGCGCGCGGCGATTGAACTTCTGAAAGCTCCAACCGGCCCCTTGCATTTTTGGCACGCGAATTTCGACCAGCATTTCATCGGCAGCGAGGTCGCTCTCAAGAAACCCTTTGTAAAAGTTCGACGCAGCAATTTCGCGTTGTCCTTTTGGGCCCTGTACGACGTATGTGGCACCGAGGGCCAAAGTAGTGGCAGGCAAATCACTTGCTGGGTCGGCATGGGCGATCGAGCCACCGATTGTGCCACGGTGACGAACTTGCGAGTCGCCTACGTGGCTCGCCGCTTTGGCAAGAAGTGGTGCGTGCTCGTGCACAACTTTTGAAGTCTCGACATCCATATGTCGTGTCAATGCACCGATCGCAAGATGGCTACCGGCATCTTTGATGTACGAAAGATCTTTGACCCGACCAATGTCGATCAACATTGCTGGTTGTGCAAGACGCAGTTTCATGAGCGGCAACAAACTGTGTCCGCCTGCAAGAAATTTTGCATCGCTGCCATATTGGCTGACAAGTGAAATCGCTTCAGCGGCAGAAGTTGCCCGCTTGTAATCAAATGCTGCAGGAATCATTTCTTACCTCCACTAGTTGCTGCTTGAATTGTTTTCCAAACTGTTTGTGGTGATGCTGGCATCGCCATTGTCGTCACACCAAGCCCTGAAAGCGCATCAATGATCGCACTGATCACGGTTGGCGCAGCACCGATCGTGCCCGCTTCACCGATGCCCTTCACGCCTAATTGATTAGTCGGTGAAGGAGTGATCGTGTGGCCCGTCGTAATTGACGGAACGTCACATGCCGCTGGCACGAGGTATTCGGCGAGGTTTGACGACTTCAAGTTGCCGTCTTCGTCATATACGGCTTCTTCAAACAGTGCTTGAGCGATGCCTTGTACGACTCCACCGTGCACCTGACCTTCAACAATCAAAGGATTAATTTGATTGCCGCAGTCATCTACCGCGATGTACTTGAGAATTTCTACAGCGCCAGTTTCGGTATCTACTTCAACAACGCACATGTGCGTGCCGAACGGCCACGAGAAGTTTGGCGGGTCATATGAAACTTGCGCTTCGAGGTTTGGTTCGCAACCTTCTGGCAAGTTATGTGCGGTGAACGCACCAAAGGCAATGGCCGCTAGCGGCAAAGCCCGATCTGGTGAGCCCTTCACGCTGAATGTGCCATTGGCAAACTGCAGGTCTTCGGTCGCGCACTCGAGTTGATGCGCCGCAATTGTCTTTGCTTTCTCGATTACTTTGTCGCACGCAAGTGCAATCGCCACTCCACCAACTGGCAGACTTCGCGATCCGTAGGTGTCAAGACCGAGTGCAGAAATAGCAGTGTCGCTGTGCAGTACGTCGACATCTTCTGGAGCAACACCAAGTTTTTCGGCGGCGATCATCGCCCAAGAAGTTTCGTGGCCTTGACCGTGTGGCGAAGTGCCGGTGATGACTTGAACTTTGTTCGTCGGCAACACTCGCACCGTCGCGGCTTCCCATCCGCCGGCGCTGTAGTTAAGTGACGCCAACACTCGTGACGGGGCAAGCCCACACATTTCAAAATACGAACTCATGCCAAGCCCGAGCAGTTTTGTCGCACCAGGCACGTTCTGTTTCTTTTGTTGTGCTCGCACTCCCGCTAGGTCGGTCATCTTGGCGGCTTTTTCGGCAGCAAGTAAGTGATCACCTGAGTCGTATGTCAAACCGCTAAACGCCACGTATGGAAACTGTTCTTTTTTGATGTAATTGCGCTTGCGCAACTCAAACGAGTCAATTTTCATCGCACGCGCGAGAGCTTCCATCGCCATCTCGATCGCGTATGTGGCTTCTGGTCGGCCAGCGCCGCGATAAGCATCAGTCGGCGTCAGATTTGTGAACACCGAGGTGCACTCAAAGTCATATGCCTTTGGAATGTCGTAAACACCGGCGTACAAAAACGCACCCAGAAGCGGCACACCTGGAGTAACAAGTTGAAGATACGCACCCATGTCTCCGACGATGCGCACTCGCACTGCAGTGATCTTGCCGTTTTCGTCAGCTGCGAGTTCAACATGCTGAATTTGTCCACGACCTTGAATCGTTGCCTGCGTATTTTCTGAACGCTCCTCAACCCAACGCACAGGGGCGTTGTGCTTGCGAGACAGCGCCATGCACAAAAGTTCTTCGGCGTAAACATCAAGTTTCGAACCGAAGCCACCACCCACGCTTGGCGCCACAACTCGCACTTGCTGCTCAGGAATACCAAGCGTCAGGGCAGTCATAACCTTCAAAATGTGTGGAATCTGTGTCGACGAATAAAGAGTGATGTCGCCACCAAAGGGCTGTGGCACCGCAACGATCGCCCGCGGCTCCATCGCCATTGGTATCAAACGTTGCTGAACATAACGCTCTTTAACTTTGTACTTGGCTTTTTTAAATGCTTCTTCGACACAGCCAGGTGTCTCTTCAACCAACAATGGCCACGTGTAGCTCTTGTTTGTTCCTAATTCGGTGTGAATAATGTTTTTGTCGCTCAACGAATCTTCAAGATCGACCACTGCTTTCAGCGGTTCATATTGAACATCGATCGCGTCAAGGGCGTCGCGCGAGGCAACTTCGTTCGTTGCCAAAATTGCAGCGACACCATCGCCTACATAATTGACTTTGTCAATCGCCAATGGGTAGTGAGCAGGATTCTTCATGTCTGGTGTGACGGGCCACGCGCAAGGCATTGGCGACGCCCACGATGATTGCAGATCTTTGCCCGTGTATATGGCGATCACGCCGGCAATCTTCAACGCAGCCGAAACATCAATTGATTTAATTTTTGCGTGCGCATATGGCGAGCGCAAAACGGTGAGATGCAATGCTCCAGGAATATTCAAGTCGTTTGTGAACTTTGCTTCGCCAGTTAGTAGTGGCGGATCTTCACGACGCAGCAACCTCGTGCCGATTACTGAAGTTGGTTTATTTTCGGTGATTGTCATGACCGACCCCTTTACTTTGCGCCCGCAGCAGCGAGCACAGACTTGACGATGTTGTGATACCCGGTGCAACGACACAAGTTGCCTTCAAGACCCATTCGCACTTCATCTTCGGTAGGTTTCGGGTTTTCTTTGAGCAATCCAATTGCTGCCATCACCATTCCTGGTGTGCAGTAACCGCATTGAAGCCCGTGGTTTTCCATGAACGCTGTTTGCATTGGATGCATTACGCCATCTTTGGCCAAGCCCTCGATCGTTGTAAGCGACGTGCCGTCTGCTTGCACAGCAAGAATCGTGCAACTCTTTACCGCTTCACCATCTAAGTGAATTGTGCAAGCACCACAACTCGAAGTGTCACAACCTACGTTGGTGCCAGTAAGCCCGAGAGTTTCGCGAATGTAGTGAACAAGCAACGTTCTTGGTTCTACATCGGCCTCTTGCTTTTTGCCGTTTACCGTGATTGAAACTTTCATCTTCAACCCCCATTTTTGGTTTGACAAAAATTGTCAAACACTTTCCCCTGTGGCTAATCATGCCCCCACGAGGGACAATCGCACAAATCGGGCCGTTTGTCGGCTATTTCAAGCGATTTAGTGCTATTTGTCTATTTTTTGCAGACTTCGTAAAGCAAAGATCAGACTCAAGACACTTAACACGGCTATCGCGATCAAGCCACCGTAGGCGTTTGACCAACTCATGTGGCCGGGGTCGCTGGCGTTTACCCAACCAGATCGCGACAGTCTAAAGATATTTGTAATCGGATTGATTCGCGCCACAGTATGCAACCAACCGGTCATCACATTGAGCGGCACTTGCGCAGTTGACAAAAACATCGTCAAGAAAATTGAGAGCTGCATAATTGCTGCGCCGCGCATATCTTGAAATCGATATGCCAAACCCAAGCCCCAGCCTGCACCAATAGTTGAGATTCCAAGTGCTGCGATCCATGAGCACAGGTAACTTAAAACTCCTGCGGTTGGTCGTGCGCCGAGCAAAGTGCCAGCACCAAAAACAATCAGCGTCACGAGCGTGACACGAATCCAAGTTGCAAGTACTGGTCCAACGATTAATGAAATGCGTGTGGTCGGTGCCATTCGCATTCGGTCATAGAAACCGTTTTCTAAATCGCGAATCAGCGAGAAGCCAAGACCAACTCCGCTGAATGCAGACCCCATCGCCAAACCAAGCGGCATAAACCAGTTGACCGAACGATCAGTTGGAAACCCAGGCAATTTTGTGAGTGCAAAAAATGTTCCAGAAAACGAAACCATGTTAAAGATTGGCATCGCCAAAGTTGGCAGAAACGCCGAAGGCAGTCGTCGGGTGTTAATCAGGCTGCGTTTAATCAACTGGCCTGCACTGCGCATTGTCGTCGAGTGCATGTCAGAAGTATTTAGGTGCGTTATTGAGTTTGTGTTCACTAGTTTGCTCGCAGTCTTGCGCGAAGTTGAGTTTGCGCAACCAATAAGGCGAAAATCGCGATTGCAAGTGGCACAAGAATTGCGCGAGCGGTTGCCGACGCGGTGAACCCTTCGAGTGAGAGAGCTCGCAAGCCTTCGACCAGATGCGAGATCGGATTAAGACCAGCAATCGTTCTATAAATTCCACTCATTGTTTCGCGTGGAAAGAAAGCGCTCGAGAAGAACAGCAAAATAAACAGCAACGGAAATGTTCCTTGAACTGCTTCTGATGAACCAGTCTTTAGTGCCACAGATGCCATTAGCGCACCAACTGCAAGTGCGATCAGTGCGCCACTGATAGTCATGGCGATAATGCCCGGCACTCCCGCGGCGACATCTGCACCAAATGGCAATAGAACCAAGATAAAAACAGCGGTTTCGAGCGCACCGAACAGAGTGCTACCTGCAAGGCGGCCGAACAAAATTGAAGTCCGCGAGGTCGGAGAGGCGAGCAGTCGATCGAAAAAGCCGTTTTCAATATCTGTTGCTAACGCAGCAGCACCAGTAACCGAGCCAAACAAGACACCTTGGGTGATCGTGCCGGCAAGTTGAAACTGTAAATACGAGCTCACCTGGGGAAAGCCGGGCAACGAAGTTGTCTTTCCGAACGACGAGTTGCCGAGAAAAGAAAAGAACAACGGAAAAATCAAACTCGGCACAACTAGGGCGGGTTGACGAAACAGTTCGAGCGTTGATCGTCTCGCCAGTGCAATTGTCTGGCGAATAGCGGTGCTCAGCGAACGCACAACTTGAGTCTCTGGCATTACGGCTGTCGTGCTTGTCACTTTCGCCCTCGACGAGATTTCTTTTTTGGTTTTTCGTCGCCGTTATCACCGTTGTCGCCGGCCGAAGGTGCGTTGTCTGCACCTTCAAGGCGATAACCAGTTGCCTCGGCGAATACGTCATCAAGGCTTGGCTCGTTTATTTCTAGATGTGCAACGTGCACGCCTGCTTCGTCAAGTTTGCGCACAACTTCTGTTACGAGAGCTGCGCCGCCAATTAGACCAACACCAAGAGCACCTTCGGCGCCTGGTCGCAAGTCGCCAAAAGTGCTGAGCACAGACTTGGCTTTCTCGGTTTGATCAGTATTTGTTTTGATAATTAATGTCGGCGCACCAACACTTGCTTTCAAATCTGCCGGTTTGCCCTCGCGAACGATTTTTCCGTGGTCAATAATTGCGATTCGATCCGCAAGTTGATCGGCTTCTTCTAAATATTGTGTGGTCAGCATCACGGTCGTGCCTTCGCGATTAAGTCGGCGAACTTCTTCCCACAATGTCAGACGACTCATTGGGTCGAGGCCAGTTGTGGGCTCATCTAAAAACAAAACTGTTGGTTGATGAATCAGCGACAATGCAAGATCGAGTCGACGGCGCATGCCACCCGAATAAGTTGACACTCGGCGCGAGGCGGCGGCGGTGAGCCCAACACGCTCAAGCAATTCATCCGAACGTTTTTTCAGAACCGAAGCCGGGATGCCATAGAGAACTGCTTGCAGCGCCAAGAGTTCAGCACCCGTCATTAGAGGGTCAATCGCTGCATCTTGCAACGCGACGCCAATGCTGCGTCGCACTTGATCTGCTTGTTTGACAACGTCAAAGCCCGCAACTCTCGCAGTGCCAGATGTCGGTCGCAACAAGGTGGTCAACATTCGTACTGCAGTGCTCTTGCCCGCGCCGTTCGGCCCGAGAAAGCCGAATACTTCGCCAGCTTTCACTTCAAGGTTGATGCCCTTGACGGCATGCACGTCGCCGAAATGACGCACCAAGTTTTCGGCAATAATCGGAGAATTGCTCACTGCAAAAGGTTAAGCGATGGGCGAGTCTTTCAACTACACAGAGGCTTGAGCAATAGCCGACCAAACTCGTTCTGGTGTTGTCGGCATATCGATGTGACGCACACCCAGATGGGAGAGCGCATCAATAACAGCAGATTGCACAGCAGGAGTTGAGCCGATCGTGCCCGACTCACCGATGCCTTTGACACCAAGCGGGTTCACGAATGTTGGCGTCTCCATGTGAACGACTTCGATGCTGGGCAACTCGACGGCAGAAATAAATGTATATTCTGCAAAGTTTGTCGTTATCGGGTTGCCGTCTTCGTCATAGCGAAACTCTTCGAGCAACGCTTGTGCCGTACCTTGGGCGATGCCACCATGAATTTGTCCATCCAGAATAAGAGGATTAATTACGCGCCCTGCATCGTCGCATGCGATGTGTCGTCGATGTTTAACCATGCCCGTTTCGGTGTCAACCTCAACGATGGCCACGTGTGACCCAAATGGAAACGTCGCCGACCCGGCCACAAAAATACCTTCGTGGGTTAGACCCGACTTAACGTCGGCCGACTTTGCGATATCCGACCAAGATTTTGAAATTGCTGGAGTACCCGCAACATGAAAAGCGCCAGTTTGTTTATCGAGAACGATGTCGCTTTCATTGGCTTCAAGCAATTGAGCAGCAAGTTTTCTTGCTTGGTCAACAATTTCAATTGAAACTTTCTGCACTGCGACGCCGCCTTGTTGTAGCGACCTTGAACCCATCGTGCCGCCGCCGCTTGGCACTAGATCTGTATCGCCCCAGACAACGTCAATATCTTCAATTGAGATGCCAGTCTCACTGCTGGCGATCATTGCCCACGATGTGACGTGTCCTTGACCATGAGGTGAAGTGCCGGTGAAGACAACCGCACGACCATTCGGCAAAATATTTATTTTTGCGTGCTCTTGCATCGGGTCGACGCCACCGGTGATTTCAACATAAACACTTACGCCGATACCCAGTTGAACCTTGTCGCCACGTTTGCGTCGTTCGGCCTGTTCTGCTCGTGCCTCAGAATATTTGGCAACAGCCAATGCTTTGTCAAGCGCAGCACCGTAGTCGCCGACGTCATATGCATGGCCGATTTTTGTCTGGTGCGGTTGGTCGAATTTTGGAATCAAGTTCATGCGTCGAACGTCAGCGGGGTCTTTGCCAATTTCGGCGGCGAAGATGTCCATCGCGCGTTCTATCGCTGCTGTCGCTTCTGGTCGGCCGGCACCGCGGTAGGCGACAATTGGCGTTGTGTTGGTGACAACAGAAGTTGTGCGACATTCCATTTTTTCGATGTCGTATACGCCTTGGGCCATTGGCCGCGTCATGAATGGTGCGAGCACGGTGCCGACTTCAACCCAGCCACCCGAATCTTGAATCGCGTTCAGTTGATATGCCTTAACGCGACCAGCTTTGGTGCCGCCGATTGTTACGTACTGCAATTGAGCGCGACCATGCCCGAGACTGATCATTGATTCGCTGCGAGTTTCACGCCACCGAACAGCTTTGCCGACATGTTTTGCGATATTGCCGAGCAACAACTCTTCAGAATATGCACTGATCTTCGCACCAAAGCCACCGCCCACATCTGGGGTGATGATACGAACGTTCTCGGCGTCAACTTTGTTTACTTTGACAACTTCGGTGCGCACACCTTGTGCATGTTGCGTTGAGATCCATTGAATTAGTCGACCGTTTATCCAAGTCGCAGCAGAGCCTCGGGCCTCGAGTGGGCATGGTGCCACTCGCTGATTCATAAAGCGCCCTTTGACCACAACTTCGCAGTCTTTAAAAATTTCATCACCAGTGTTGTCGGGCATTCCCATTTCGACGGTGCCCATGACGATGTTGCTTCCGCACTCTTCGTAAATCAAAGTCTTGCTGACCATTGCTTGCTCGAGATCAATCAGCGGTTCAAGAGTTTCGTATTCAACGATTGCTTTTTCGATTGCATCTTCGCCTTGGTCTGGTCGCTGCGTTACAACGGCTGCGACGAGTTCGCCTACCCATCGAACTTTGCCCTTTGCCAGATGAGATCGTTTTGCCATCGGGTTGAAAGCCGAGGGCTCTTCTTCAAGGCCAAGGTCGTCTGCGGTGAAAACCGCTACAACACCAGGAGAATTTTTGCATTCTGACAAATCAATACTCGTGATTTTTGCGTGGGCGACAGTTGATCGCACGTAGGTCACGTGCAAAGCGCCGGCAAAAAGCGGTTCGTCGTTTAAGTCTTCAATGTACTTTCCACCCGATGTCAGAAATTTTGGGTCTTCTTTGCGTAAGACGCGATTACCAAGAATGCTTCCAGCCATTGTGTTTACCTGACTCTTAAGTTCGTTGCCGTGCTTAATCTACACGAGCGCTGCGACTATGGCTGAAGCGGATTTAGAATTTCGACGCCACTGTTGCGCACAGCCTGCGCTATGCGCACTTGCAAGATATTGGTCACAACCGAATATGGCCATTCAGTCGGAAGGTTCGCTGCCGCATTTGGAACATCAAGCATTGGCACGCGCTTTTCGCTGGCCAATAGATAGCCCAATTGAGATCTAATGGCTTCTTGTATTCCTTCTGGTGTTTTCAAAACGTCAACTTCATCCTGCAACGCATCGTTGATGTCTTCAAATGCGGCGAACTGTTCAGATTTTGAGGCAATCGAAGATCTTTGCTCGGTCCAAGTTCGCATCGGAATGACAAAAAAAGCGAGCGAGACAGCGCCAACAAACACCACCCCGACCGAGGTGATCGCAAATCGGTTGCGGCGCGCGCCAGAAAAGCGCCGTTCAGTAATCGTGCTCACACGTCTATTCTGTCGTATTTCTGGGTGTTAACCGAGTTATTTGGTCTAGCGCTTGAATAGCGATGGGTATCTGGCGGTTGCGCCAAGTTCTTGCTCGATGCGCAACAGCTGATTGTATTTTGCAACACGGTCGCTTCTGGCTGGGGCACCAGTTTTGATTTGCCCGCAGTTTGTAGCCACGGCCAGATCGGCAATTGTCGAATCTTCTGTTTCGCCACTGCGGTGACTCATCACGCTCGAATAATTGTTTGCAGTCGCCAGATTTACGGTGTCAAGAGTTTCGGTAAGTGTGCCGATTTGATTGACCTTGATCAGAACGCTGTTCGCCACTTTTTTATCAATTCCTTGTTGCAAACGCTTTGGGTTAGTCACGAAAAGATCGTCACCCACAAGTTGCACGCGATTTTTAAGTGCTTGTGACAGCGCCGACCAGCCAGCCCAGTCATTTTCTGACATTCCGTCTTCAATTGAAACAATCGGATACGTATCAACAAGGCGAGTCCACCATGACGCGAGTTCGTCGCTCGTCAATATCTTGTTCTCTCCAGTCAAGTGATATCGCGAATCTCTAAAAAGTTCGCTCATCGCAGGGTCAAGAGCAATCGAGATATCTTTGCCGGGTTTAAAACCGGCTTTTGCGATTGCATCGACCAAAAATTCAATTGCCGATTCATTGCTAGAAAGGTTCGGAGCAAAACCACCTTCGTCGCCTACCGCGGTTGAAAGACCTTTTTCTTTGAGCAATGATTTCAGCGTGTGATAGGTCTCGACACCCCACTGCAGCGCTTGACTAAAACTATTTGCACCGATCGGCATGATCATGAACTCTTGCAAGTCAATGTTGTTATCGGCGTGAACGCCACCGTTCATCACATTCATCATCGGCACTGGCAGAGTTACTGCTTTGTCGCCACCGATTGATCGATACAACGGCGTATGTCTGTCATCGGCTGTTGCGCGAGCGACTGCCAGACTGACGCCAAGCATTGCGTTTGCGCCAAGCCGCGACTTATTCTCTGTGCCGTCAAGTGCAATTAATTTGTGGTCAAGGGCTTTCTGATCGGCTGCGTCAAGACCAATGATCGACGAAGCGATTTCTGTGTTTACGTTTTTGACAGCGTTCTGCACGCCTTTGCCGAAATAGCGCTTGCCCCCGTCGCGCAATTCAACTGCTTCGTGCTCGCCAGTTGATGCCCCAGAGGGCACGATTGCTCGACCAAATGCACCCGAGTCAAGCGTGACTTCAACTTCGACAGTTGGGTTGCCACGCGAGTCTAAAACTTCTCGTCCATGAACTCTTTTGATCTGCGTCATCGGCTAATAACTTACGCCATCTGTGACTAGTCGCGAGTCTGTTTCTTGACAGAGTCCCAAAGTTCATCAAGTTGGGCGAGAGAGCAGTCTTTGAGTGTCAAATTGCGCTGTGCGGCAAGTGCAACTACGCCTTCAAATCGACTGCGAAATTTATCTGCAGCCGATCGCAAGGCAGTCTCGGCGTCAACACCAAGATGGCGCGACAAGTTGACAACGCTAAACAAGACATCTCCAAGTTCGAGAGCGACTTCGCTTGGGTCGCTTTTCTGCTTCACTGCTTGGCTCAACTCGTTTAACTCTTCAGTAATTTTTGCTGAAGCCCCCGTGCTGTCTGGCCAGTCAAAACCATGTTCGGCAGCACGCTTTTGCAACTTTGATGAATACATCAGCGATGGTGAAGAGTTGGCAACACCTTCAAAAATCGAAGTGCTGGTCACTGCACCACGTTCTTGTTGTTTGATTGCATCCCAGTTAGTTACTACTGCATCGGGCGAGTCTGCTTGAACGTCGCCAAATACATGCGGGTGTCGACGCACCAACTTGTCATGAATCGAGCGAGCCACATCGGCGATAGTGAATCTGCCTTGCTGTTCGGCGATCGTTGCATGAAACTCGACTTGATACAGCAGATCACCAAGTTCTTCAATGAACTTTTCATCAGTTGTCTGGTCATCGACGCTAAGTGAGTTGATCGCATCTACAACCTCGTAAGTTTCTTCGATCAAGTAGCGCACTAGAGACTCGTGCGTCTGTTTTTCATCCCAAGGGCATTTTTCACGAAGTGTGCGCGCGAGTGAGTGCAACTTTGCCATCTCTCCGGCTACTGGCTCGGCGAGTTCGGCTATATAGATAGTCGTCAAGTGATCTGGCTCGATCACGCGATCAAGTTCTTGCCACGTCGTGTGAATAACTTTCTGATCCTCGAGCCCGAGATGATGCAATATCACAACAGGTTCGTCACCGGTTGCTGACTCATGAGCCAACTTGATGTTTGATAGAACCCAATTTGCATGGCACTGAGCCACAAGTAGTGGCCCGGTTTGGCCAGCAGCAAGTTCAGCAAAGCGATGACCGTCAACTAATCGCACGCTCGCATCAACAGGATCGATTCGCAAGACGCTCCAGGCGACATCCAAAAAACTCATTGCCGGAACCAGCAATACTTCGACGCTCTTGTCTTGCATCAGTAGTTGCACCGTCTGCTCAAGCACAAGTGGCGAGCCAGGTACCGCGTACAAGATGTGCTGATGTTTTTTTGCCTCAGTCGCGAGCCGCTCAGCGATCGCGCGATAGACATCTTCGAATGCGTCGTGTTTCTCGTATTCATCATCGAAACTCACTGCATCTTTTACAAGGTGTGCGCTCGGGTGGCGCGAAGTGCGAACGAACCGATGACTGGCAGCACCGATCGCTTTTAAAGTTTGTTCGTTTATTGAGTCTGGCGAACCAGGGCCGAGGCCGACGACGGTGATCTGCGCGGTCATGCGCGAACCAAAATCAGTTCGAGACGACACCGCCACGGGCCGAACTCCAGGTTCCGTAGGCAGAGTCAACTTTTATTTTTGTGGTTGCGAGGTATCCGGTTAACAGATTTGGTCCCGCGCTCTTTGACATCAATTTAGAAATATCTTCGGCTACTTCGACAAACGGTCGAGCATAAATTACGTGATAACCAAAACTTGATTTGACTGGGCCAAAGGCAACGCCCGGTTTTGCGAGAAGTGCGCCCGCGGTGAAGTCAACATCAAAGCCGCTCTGATATTCGGCAAGGGTCATGCAGGCGTTGTCTGCACCACCGAGTGCACCGCCAGACTTTTTTGCATTTGGTTCGATTGAATATTCGCCAGCGAGTTTTGCAAAGTCGCTACCAGCATTGAATTTCGCAATTGCCTCAATGGCTTTTGCTTCTTGTTCTACAACAAGATGTCGAACACACATCACGCCGAGTGTTGCCGGTGACTTTTCGTACATCTCAGCAGCTTTTTTCGCGTCAGGTGCAGCGACTCGCGCAAGAGCGAGAGTGCCAGCGTTGAGTTCAACAATTAAATCTTTTAGACCCTCTGTGAACTCGGTTGTATCTGTGTTTTGTGCAATCTTGGCTTTGATTTCGTCACGATCAGCGGCAGTAATTTCTTCGCCATAAATCTTTAGCACCTGGTCAGTTGCTGCACCCTGAACGAGTGCCGAAAGAATGCCTCGCACAGTTTCGCCGTCGATTTCGCCGTCAATAACCGGCGTTTGACCAGCCTCACCGAGCTCGGTCACGGTCTGCTCAAGTTCGGAGCGAGAAATTTTTCTGCCGTTGATTTCGGCTGCTGCATTTGAAGTCGCTCCGCACGATGCGACAAAAATCGCCAAAGATGCAAGGGCTGCCGACTTGGTTGCTAAGAAGTTTTTGTTTTTCACCGCACTCACACTAGTGCCGCAGTTTCGACAAGTTCTTGCATAAAGCCGACCAAATAAGTTGCCGCGTCTTCTCCGCGTGGAATTGCAATGTTCAGTTCGCTTGTTTGTTCGCGGTAGGTCGCACTCGGCGACAATCGCACAAGGCGCATGGCTTCGCTGGCTTTCAGCGTGATTGGGGCAAGACGTGCGCGATTATCGGCGACAACAATTTCACGAAGCCCAAGGCGATGACACTCTGCTCGCAACGAGCCGACAACAAGTAGTGCTTTTGCTTGTTCGGGAAGTTCGCCGTAACGATCTTGCCATTCGGTCTGGATATCGAGCACGTCTGCATGCGTTTTTACAGCAACGAGACGACGGTATGCATCAAGTCGAAGTTCTTCTTTTGCGACATAATCATTCGGCAAGAATGCCGTGATCGGCACATCAATTTTCAGTTCGACAACAATTTGTGGTGTTTCGCCCTTCATCTCGGCGACTGCCTCGGTCACGAGTTGGCAATACAAGTCGTAGCCCACAGCCGCAATGTGGCCGCTTTGCGCTTCGCCGAGCAAGTTGCCTGCACCACGAATTTCAAGATCGCGCATCGCAATTTTGAAACCGCTGCCAAGTTCTGTTGCCTCACCGATCGTGCGCAATCTTTCGTAAGCATCCTCAGAGAGTGCGCGATCACGCGGATGAAATAGATATGCGTATGCACGTTGACCGCTGCGACCAACTCTTCCACGAAGTTGATGCAATTGACCAAGACCAAGCAGATCGGCCCGCTCAACAACGAGTGTGTTTACTGTCGGCATGTCGATGCCACTCTCAATGATTGTTGTGCAGACGAGAACGTCAAACTTGCCTTCCCAGAAATCTTGCACCGCACGTTCGAGAGTCGCTTCGTCCATTTGACCGTGGGCTACGACGATGCGTGCTTCTGGCACAAGTTCACGCAATGTTCGTGCTCGATCTTCGATCGTCTTGACCCGATTGTGCACCCAAAAAACCTGGCCGTCACGCAAGAGTTCGCGACGAATTGCTTCTGTCGCCACGCGGTCATCTTCTTCGCCTACAAATGTGAGAATCGGTTGGCGATCGGCAGGGGGCGTGTGCAGCAGCGACAAGTCGCGAATGCCGACCAAACTCATCTCAAGCGTGCGTGGAATCGGCGTCGCGGTCAGAGTCAAGACGTCAACATTTGTTTTGAGCTGTTTCATTTGCTCTTTGTGTTGCACTCCGAAACGTTGTTCTTCATCGACAACCAGCAAGCCCAAGTCTTTGAATTTGACTCCCTCTTGCAAAAGACGATGAGTGCCAATCACGCAGTCAATTTCGCCAGTCTCAAGTTTTTTTATCACTTGCTTTGCGCGCGTAGCGGTCAAGAAGCGCGAAAGAACCTCAACTTGAATCGGATAACCGGCAAATCGGTTGGCAAATGTCGTGCCATGCTGCGATGCGAGCAAAGTTGTCGGCACAAGAACCGCAACTTGTTTGCCATCTTGAATGCATTTAAATGCCGCACGAACCGCGACCTCTGTTTTACCGAAACCGACATCACCGCAGACAAGACGATCCATCGGAACTTCGCGCTCCATGTCGGCCTTGGTTTCGACAATTGCCGTGCGTTGATCGGGTGTTTCAACAAACGGAAACGCCGCTTCCATTTCGTCTTGCCACGTCGTGTCGGCCGAGAACGCGTGGCCCGCTGCGTTGACTCGTTTTTGGTAGAGCACGACTAGCTCTTGAGCGATTTCGCGAACGGCGCTGCGCACACGAGACTTTGCGCGAGCGAAATCTGAGCCACCCATTCGATTAAGAGTTGGTGTTTCGCCACCGATGTATTGACGAATCGCGTCAATGTGATCTGTCGGCACATAGAGATTGCCGTTGTTGTATTGCAAATGTAAATAGTCGCGCTCGACGCCACCCATTGACTGTTTGGCCATGCCGAGATATTTTCCGACACCGTGCACATGGTGAACAACATGGTCGCCAGGTTTTAAATCTTCAAAAATGCTGGATGAGCTGCGCTTGGGTGGTTTGACGTGACGATGAGTTCGGCGTCGACCTGTCAGGTCGCTCTCTGTGATCAGCGCAAGTTCGTGTTCGTTGATGATGCAACCGCTATGTAGCGGAGCAACGATTATCGAAACACCCGGAGTTGAAACAGAACTCGAGTCGGTGTCGGGCGATCGAACAGTGATGCCTTCAAGGGTCAATACTTCATGAAAGCGTTGCGCCGAACTTGGCGTGTCGGCAGCGATGACGACCCGATATTTTTTCGTGACCAGACGCATGATGCGACTCGCGAGTGCTTCGGTGTCGCCAGTGGCTTGACCCCATGTTGATGAGACGATGCTTGCTGCTTGGGGTGAGTCTGCAACTGGACTCAACGAAATGATCGACTCGGCTTTCGTATTTTTTAGAAATGCTTCGATCTCCGAATGCAGTCGTGGATATTTCTGGTCGGGGTCACGCGACCAAGTTGATGCCAGCGCCCTTGCGAGGTCGTCTTCTTCGGCAATCAGATCGCGAGCGCGGTCACGCATACGACGAGGCTCGATTAGCACCATGTGCATTGCGGCGTTCTGGCTGCAGACATCTGTCAGAACTTTGTCGTCAGTGGCGACCCACGGCAACCAAGATTCGACTCCGTCAAACGAGATTTTTTGAGAGATGCGATCCCAGTTTTCTTGACCCCATGGTTCTTTGGCGATCAACGACTGCGCTCGCTTGGCAACTTTCTCGTCAATGATCAATTCGCGCGCAGGAAAAATGCGAGCAAACGAAAGATCTTCGGTGCTGCGCTGATCGTTGACGTTGAATGTCGTCAGGCGATCGACTTCGTCACCCCAAAGATCAATTCGAATTGGTGTATCAGCGGTGCTCGGAAACACGTCGATGATTGAACCTCGACGGGCGAACTCGCCACGGTGTTCAACGACTTCTTCGCGTCGGTAACCAAATTGTGCCAACGTCGTGATTAGTTCATCCATGTCGAGTTGCGACTTGGGCTTCACTTCAATGGGTTCAACAACCGTGTTGCTTAAATGTTGCAACAGTCCTCGCACACCAGTGATGATGACTTTTGGTTTATCGTTTTTAACGCGCCATAAAATCTCGAGTCGTCGACCCATCGTCTCGCAATTCGGGCTGACTCTTTCAAATGGCAAGGTCTCCCAAGCTGGAAACAGCACCACATCGTGTTCATTCATGAATGCGACCAAGTCGTCGCGTAGTTGACCAGCCATCAACCCAGTTGGTGTGGCGACAACAATGATCTCGTTTTCAGTGCGTTGGGCGAGGCCCGCCAAGAGTAAAGGCCAGGCGTGGTCGGCGCACACGATCGATGCGCTTTGAGCCCCGAGGGCTGCGCTGAGCGCGGGCTCAAAACTCAGAGTTGGTGCGAGAGCACCTAATGCGACCACAGTTGGCTCGACTTAACGGGCATTGATGTTGCGCATCGCAGCATCAAGACCTTCGGCAACAATTAGTTGCACTGCATCAGCGGCAACCTGCACAGAAATGTCGAGCAATTCGCGTTCACGCGTCGGAATCTTCGACAAAACATGATCGCCACCTTGCTCTTTTGATGGCGGTTTGCCGACACCGATTCGCACGCGCAAAAAGTCTTGTGTTTTTAAGTGTTGAGTGATGGATTGCAAACCGTTGTGCCCGGCTAGGCCACCACCTGATTTTATTTTTACGACACCAGGTTCTAGATCGAGTTCGTCGTGCACAATGATGATCTTCAACGGGTCAACAACCGCGTAGCGGCGGGCGAGTGGCCCGACTGCGTTGCCAGATTCGTTCATAAAAGTTGTAGGCATTGCAAGCAACAAGTGTTTTGAGTTTGTGCCAACACCCGAGTTGACTTCGGCAGTCAGTGCGCGATCACGATTTGCTTTCAAAGTTGCATTTAAACGACTGGCGAGAAGTTCAATCGTCTCAAAGCCGACGTTGTGTCGTGTGCGCGAATATTTTGAGCCGGGATTACCTAGTCCAACTATTAAAAAGTTGAATTCAGCGCCGCGACGCTCAGGACGCCCAGGTCGCTTCGTGCGACCGAACAGTCCCATTTAGAATTACGCCGAAGGTTTGGCGTCGCCCGCAGGAGCAGCACCGGCTTCTGGCGTTGCGCCAGCCGCAGGAGCAGCACCGGCTTCACCTTCAACCGCAGCAGCCACAACAGGTGCGACTTCTTCGATCTTGGTTGTGAGCACGGTTACGACTACCAAGTCTGGATCGCCAACAGCAGTGACGCCAGTCGGCAATTGAATTTCAGCAAGACGAATCACGTCTTGCATGCCCATGTTTGTGACGTCAATCAAGATTTCGTTCGGAATGTTTGTTGCAGTTGCACGAACTTGAATTGTGTTCACAGTTGCGTCAACCAAACCACCATCGGCCAAAACTGCTTTCGCTGTGCCCTTGAGGTGAACTGGAACGTCCATCGTGATCAATTCGGTGAGCGAAATTTGCATGAAGTCGACGTGTCGTACGACGCGCTTAACTGGGTCGCGTTGCATTTCTTTGACGATGGCAGGGTACTTGTCGTCGCCAACTTGAAGTTCAAGAATTGTGTTGGCGCCAGCTGGGCCAGCCAAGGCGATGCGCAAGTCACGACGGTCGACAGTGATTTTTACAGGAGTCATTCCGTGTCCATAGACAACAGCAGGAATCTGATCGGCCAGAACCAGGCGACGCGACTCTGCGCTGCCGATTGTGCGACCAACTTTTGTTTTGAGTGATGTAGGCATGAGGACTCCGAGAATTGAATTTGACGTCAACTAATTGACGGCTTTGTATTCTATGGGCGAAAGCCCATAGTTGCCACAGGGCTATGACTGGTTTTCGCCGCCGAACAGATCGCTCACGCTGGTGTCTTCAAAGACTGCAGAGAGGGCGTCAGCCAAGATCTTGGCAACCGACAGAATCTCAAACTTGGCGATGCGCTTCTCGGGAGCCAAGGGCAATGTGTTGGTCAAGACGACGCGCGAAATTCGCGACTTGTTGAGACGTTCGACTGCCGGCCCTGAAAGCACGCCGTGAGTCGCCATCGCCCAAACTTCTTTCGCGCCACGCGCATAGAGAAGTTCGGCGGCGCTACAAATCGTGCCACCGGTATCGATCATGTCGTCGGCAAGAATGCAAAGTCGATCTTCGACTTCACCGATTACTTCTTTGGCTTCAGCGACATTTGTCGTGTTCTTCGGACGACGCTTGTTGATGAATGCAACGTCCGCGCTCATGTCGGCCAAGTGCTGAGCGAAACGCTCGGCGACTTTCACTCGGCCTGCATCTGGCGAAACGATAACAACGCCTTCGCGTGCGTTGTCGCGAACATAACGCTCAAGAACTGGAATTGCAGTTAGGTGATCGACTGGACCTTCGAAGAAGCCCTGAATTTGGCCGCTGTGAAGATCGATTGAAACCATTCGCTTTGAACCTGCTGCTTTGAACATGTCGGCTATTAACCGGGCGGTAATTGGTTCTCGTCCTTCGGCTTTGCGGTCTTGTCGTGCGTATCCATAAAACGGACAAACTGCCGTCACGCGTTTTGCTGATGCGCGATACGCAGTGTCGATCATGATGAGTTGCTCCATGATCGAGTCGTTAATGCTGCGACCGTCGTGACTGCAATGTGTTTGCATGATGAACACGTCGCCACCGCGAATGCTTTCACCAAATCTTGGTCGTAATTCTCCGTTTGCGAATTCAACGATGTTCGCGTCACCGAGTTGAACGTTTAAGTGTTGTGCGACTTCTTGGGCGAGTGCTGGATGTGTTCGGCCTGAATAGAGGGCCATTCGTTTCGTAGTGACTTTGTCAATCGTCTTATTCATCTAGAGCCATCATAGAACGAACCGGTGATTGCCCCGTCAGCGACTTTGGTGCCTGGGGTCAGATTGGCAAACGGACCGACCTTGGCTTTTTTACCAATAATCGATTCTTGGGCGACCGTGTTTTCAACGCGAGAACCAGCGCCGACGGTCGTGTGAATGAGTCGGGTATTTGGTCCGATTTCGCAGTTGTCGCCAATTTTCGTATCGCCCTGCAAAATTGTGCCCGGCAAAAGGGTTACGTCTTTGCCGATCGTGACGGTGACATCAATAAATGTTTGGCGCGGGTCAAACATCGTCACGCCCGACATCAACCATGCCTGATTCGTGCGGTTGCGCAGTTCGCGTTCAGCCAAAGCGAGTTGCCAACGGTCGTTTACGCCACTGACTTCGTTAGATGGGGCGGTGTGCGAGCCAACTTGGTGACCCATGCCGGCCAACACTTCGAGTGCATCAGTTAGGTAGTACTCGGACTGTGAGTTCTTGTTCGAGATGCGACGCAGTGCAGGGCCGAGAAGGTCGCGGCGAAACGCATAGATACCTGTGTTGATTTCGTTGATCGAACGAATCTCTGGTGAAGCATCGCGCTCTTCGACAATTTTTAAAATGCGGTCGTCTTTAGCGCGCACGATTCGCCCATATCCCGTTGGTTCTTCGACGAACGCCGTCAGCACCGTGGCCGAGTTCTTTGAGTTCTGGTGTTCGTTGACGAGAGCCAAAATTGTCGAGGCTTTGAGCAGCGGGGTATCGCCCGGCATCACGATGACGGTTGAAGTGTCCGACATTTCGCTCGCGGCGCCGACTTCACTGTCGATGGCTTGCAGTCCAACGATTGTTGCATCACCCGTGCCGCGCTGAACTTTTTGTTCTACAAAAGCAGTGTGCGCCCAAGGTGGCGACTGCTGTGCGACAACTTCGGTTACTTGCTTTGCGGCGTGACCAACAACGATCACGGTTTTGTTTACTTGCAAATCTTTTAACGCGTGAATCACGTGAATCACCATCGGGCGACCGCACATCATGTGCAAAGGTTTGGGTCGAGTCGATTGCATTCGGGTTCCCTCGCCAGCAGCAAGGACAATCGCGTAAACCGACACGATTAATTTATACACGATCCAAAAGTGCACCGTGTTCGCTGACCCGCGCTTTGCGGCCGTTATATCTAGCGTTGCGCGATCAAAGTTCCGGGGAGAGGACTCGAACCCCTATATACGGGACCAAAACCCGTTGTCCTGCCATTGAACGACCCCGGAATGGGTATTGGCTGACGCCTCTACGGTAGCCAATTTTATGTGTCGTTTCCCATCTGCGTCAGATATCGTATTGCGAGTCATGGGATCACTGGTCAAGCGCCGTCGCAAGCGTATGCGCAAGAAGAAGCACAAGAAGATGCTTCGCCGTACCCGTCATCAACGCAACAAATAGAACGCTTCGCGCTGTCTATACGCGTCATCAACGCAACAAATAGCACGCTTCGCGCTAATTAGTTTGCGTGGTGAGCACTGTCGCGTCGGCAAGTTTGGCGGCGAGGTCATCGAACTCACCATTCAGCCACCAAGTTGAACCACTGCCCGCAAGCGTCGGTTCGTCACCAGCAGCGTTGGCGATTTTCTTTTTCCATTCGGCGAGTCGTGGCTCAACTTTGATCGCCGCAGGTTCTAGATCGTTGACGCCCGAATGCATAATCGGCTTCTTGCAAAAATCTGTCAACTCGTCATACGCGCGGTAGACGTCAGGCGTCGAAACGCGAAACGGCGGCACAACAAGCGTGATCTTTTGAGAAATTTTTTTAAGCGGATTAATTACTTCGCCAATTCCCGATACCCGCGCCCGACCTCCGACCATGCAAAACGCGATATCTGCGCCGAGTTTTGCAGCGCTAACCAAATCGGTAAAGCCGGCCCAGCGCAGAATTGCAGCCGCATCGGCTGATCCGCCACCGAGGCCGCCACCAGACGGAATATTTTTTGTGATTGTTACGTGTGCTTGACGGTTGACAAGTCGAAGCGCACGCAAGACGAGATTGTCGCTCGAGTTTTCAAGGTCATCAGTAAATTTGCCAACAATTTCGAGCCCACTTCGTGTCGTATCTAAGACAAGTTCATCGGCTAAATCAAGCGTCACCATTTCGGCGTCAATCAAATGAAACCCGTCAGCACGAATGCCCGCGACCCGTAACGCCAATGTCAATTTCGCCGGCGCGATGAGTGAAACAATTTGGTCGCTCATAGTTAATGGTTCGTGGTTTTGTGATCGGTGTTGTGATCGGTGCTGGTCGTGGCGTGCGAGAGGCGCGTGTCGATTGCGCAGCGCAAACGACCCCAGGCTGCGAGATCAAGTTCTTCGGCGCGCGATTCGGGGTTTACTTGTGCAGTTACAAAGTCAGCTGCAGTTGCAACTTCAGATAAGGCGCCACGCAACATCTTGCGTCGTTTGGCGAAGCCAGTACGCACGAGTGCGAACAATTCTTTTGCCACGACACCGCTTACCCCGGGTTGTGCACGGCGGCGAATATCAACAAGCGCAGATTCAACGCGCGGCTGCGGAAAGAAAACTGAAGGCGGCACTTGTCCAACAATTTTAGAAGTCGCCCAGTAATTTATTTTTACGCTCACAGCGCCGTATGCCTCATCACCGGCATTGGCGACGAGGCGATCTGCGACTTCGCTTTGCACCATCACCAACATGTGCTCAACTTCGGCGATGCCGTCCAACAAGTCAGCCACGATGATCGTTGCCACGTTGTACGGAAGATTGGCCACAACATGCCAGCGTTTTGACTTGGCGAGCAGTGGTTGCCAGTCAAGTGCCATCGCATCGGCATGAACAACCTCGACGTTTTCGAGTTTCGCCGTGTTGCTTCGAAGCACTTCGACAAGTCCGTTGTCGATTTCAACTGCCGTGATGTTTGCGCCCGTCTCGGCGAGCGCGAGAGTGAGCGAGCCAAGACCGGCACCGATTTCGAGCACGAAATCTCCGGCACCGACATCGGCAAGGCGCGCAATTTTTCGCACGGTGTTGGCATCAATAACAAAGTTTTGACCGAATGCTCGCCGCGGGGCGAGACCATGTCGGTCAAGTAGCGCAGTGATCTCAGTGCGTGAAAACGTCACCAGGAAACAGTCACAGGAATAGGCGCATCAACCAGGTTCGCTAGTGATTCAAAAACTTTTGTGTGCAAAAGCATTGAAGCTCCAGATGGCATTGTTGTGCGAAAGACGTTTGTACATGTCGCGGTTCGGCCATTGTTCAAATTCTGCACCGAAATTTTGATGCCCAGTGGGGCTTGGGGCATGTAACACACAATTTCAGGTGCATTATCAAAGTTGCTGAACGACGCGATTGCTTGCACGCCAGTCAAACTGCTGGCGGGGTAGGCGATCTGCGCAGAGCCGTCTTGAACTATGGGTGACGGTCCACCCAAAATAATTGGCTCGAGTGAGCCGTCTTCGCTGGCTTGTTCAAGTTGCGTAGTTGTGGTCGCTACTTCAGTCGAGTCTGTGACCTTGTCATCAGAGCGATTTAACAAAACGAAAGGCAACACGAGAGTCGTTAGCAGCGCCGCAATCACAATGCGTCGTCGTTCAAAAGTTGAAAGAAACAACGTGAAAACGCTCCTTGGGTGAGCCGTCTAATGACGACATAGTCAGGTTACGCAGCGATGCCAGGGAAAGCAATCGTTGCGTTGTGTGTTGTTTGACTTGCGATCTCGCTGACAGCAACATTTCTCACCTCGGCCAGACATGCACCGACTTCGACAAGAAATGCTGGTTGATTTGACAATCCGCGATGCGGAACCGGCGCAAGAAATGGACTATCGGTTTCAACAAGCATCTTGTCGGCACTGCAAATTTTCGCTGCGTCGCGAATCTCTTGGGCTTTTTTGAAAGTAACAATGCCTGAAAAAGAAAGATAAGCACCGATGTCTAAACATTTCTTTGCTTCAACAGGCGAACCAGTAAAGCAATGAAAAATTGTTCGCTCTGGCACGCCACATGAATTGAGAATCTCAAATGTTTCATCCCATGCTTCGCGCGTGTGAATAACCAGCGGCAGTTTGTGCTCGTTGGCGAGTGCAATTTGAGCAGCAAAAATCTCGCGTTGCACGGCGCGATCTGAGTGGTCGTAGTAGTAGTCAAGACCGCACTCACCGATAGCTACGACTCGTGGTTGTTTGATTAACTCTTGAATGCCCTCCAAAGTGTTTTTGGCATCATGCGGATGCAGACCGACAGTCGCCCAAACATCTTTGTGTTGACTTGCGAGTTCAATTGCAGCTCGCGAAGTTTTGACATCGGTGCCGATTGTGATCATTCGCTTCACGCCCGCTTCGCGCGCCGTAACCAAAGCCGCCTCGGCACCACCAGGAATATCTTCGTAAGTCACGTGGCAGTGAGTATCAACCCATTCAGGTTTCGTCGAAACTTGAGTTGGCATAACTAAATCTTTTTGCGCGGAAACAGTGGCTCGCCCTTCGTAACAGTTGTGCCACCGGGGTAGCGACCCCATTGTGTGTCGGCGCCGACGCGTTGATCAGAAACTTCACCGACCATGCCGAGACGTTGCCAAACATCTTGGCAAGTCTTTGGCATCGCTGGGCTTGCCAAAATCGTCACGATTCGCAACGCTTCGAGTGCATCGCCCATAACGCGGTCAAGGTCGGCGCCCGGTTCCATCTTCCATGGTTCGTTTGTTTCAAGAAATGCGTTTGTCGCACGGATCAACGACCACGTCGCATCAAGCGCGCGGCCCGGTTGCACGTTTTCCCATTCGGCAATTGTTTGGGCGACACTTGTTTTGGCAATTTCCGCGAGTGGGCTTGATGTCGAAGGTACTGGTCCGATACCGCCACACTTTTTCTCGACCACGGTCGCCACACGTGCTGCCAAGTTGCCGAAGTTGTTCGCAAGATCCGAGTTGTAGCGCGATAGCAAACCTTCGTACGAGAAGTCGCCGTCGTTGCCATAGTTTGTGTCGGCCAAAACGTAATAACGAAAACCATCTACGCCAATTTCGTCGATCAAGTCGAGCGGGTTCACGACGTTGCCGGTTGTCTTCGACATCTTTTCGCCGTCGACTAACAACCATCCACCAACTGCCCATCCTTTTGGTGGCTCTAGGCCTGCTGACATCAGCATCGCGGGCCAATAGACGCAGTGAAAACGAATGATGTCTTTGCCGATGAAGTGATAATCAACGGGCCAATTTGCACCGAACCGTTTTTCGTCGGTGCCATAGCCGTGCGCGGTGATGTAGTTGGCAAGCGCGTCAAACCAAACGTATGCAACGTGCGAGTTGTCCCACGGCAGTGGAATGCCCCAAGTCAGAGTTTTGCGACTCACTGAAAAATCTCGCAAGCCTTGTTTGATGAAACCTGTTACTTCGTTGACGCGATGGTCGGGTTTGATCGCATCAGGGTGATCGGCGTACCACTTCAGAAGTTTTTCTTCGTAGCGCGACAGTCGAAAAAAGTAATTCTCTTCTTCAACGTATTCGGCTTTCGTGTTATGGATTTTGCATTTGCCGTTGTCAAGCTCTTCGGGCGTGTAGTAGGCCTCACACGCAACGCAGTAATACCCGCGATAAATGTCGACTTCAATATCGCCGGCGTCGTAACAGGCCTGCAACAGTTTCTGTACGCCAACTTTGTGGCGTTCTTCGGTCGTGCGAATGAAATCGCTGACGTCAATATTCAGGCGATCCCACGCATCGGCAAATAACGGCGCAATCTTGTCGACGAATTGTTTTGGCGAAACACCTTCGGCATCGGCGAATTGCTGAATTTTCAGGCCGTGCTCGTCGGTGCCAGTCAAAAGATGAACTTCTTCGCCACAAAGTTTGTGCCACCGGCAGACCGCATCGCTAATAATCGTCGTGTATGCGTGCCCGAGGTGTGGTTTGGCGTTGACGTAATAAATTGGCGTCGTCGCCGAGAACTTTTTCACGTATATATCTTAAAGGTTGTCGCGAACTTGCAGTGCGAGTTCGTAGACGGTGCGTTTCGCAACGCCAAAGCGAGCAGAAACTCGGGCTGCAGAATCTTTGCGACTCACACCTTTGGCGATCTCTGCACGAATTGCGGCAAGCAACTCTTCATCTGTGGGCGGCGCCGGTGGTTTTGCAGGCTCAAGAATGATCACATATTCGCCACGCGGCTCTGTCTTGGCGACGTGCATGTTTGCATCTTGCAAAGTTCCTCGCCATATTTCTTCGTGAAGTTTCGTCAACTCTCGAGCCAGCACGACACCGCGCATCGCGCCGCAAGCAGTTGTCAGATCGCTGAGAGTTTTCACGAGTCGATGTGGTGCCTCATAAAACACAGTTGTTCGTGATTCGGTGGTTGCCATCGCCAGGCGCTCGGTGCGTTCGGCGCCGCTGCGCGGCAAGAAACCCTCAAACACAAAACGCGACGTTGGCAGACCACTTATTACGAGTGCCATTGTCAGTGCCGAAGGGCCAGGCACTGCTGTAACGACGCCACCGGCATTGATAACTGCAACAACAAGTCGTTCGCCTGGGTCGCTGATTCCGGGTGTGCCTGCGTCTGTTATCAATGCAACGTTTGAGCCAGATGTGACTAGTGAAACGATCTCTTCGCGCGCGTCGTATTCGGTGTGTTCATTAATTACAACTAATTTTTTGCCGGTCACACCAAAGTGGGCGAGCAACTTGCCAGAGTGTCGCGTGTCTTCGCAACAAATAATGTCTGCCGCTTTGAGTGCCTCAATCGCACGTTGCGAAATGTCCCCGAGATTTCCGATCGGTGTTGCAACAAGAACAAGTGCGCCACGATTCGTCGTGCCAGATGGTGGCAGTTGCTCGCTCGTCACGTCGACCGCGCTTCAAGAGTGTGGCCAATCACAAGACCCCAATTTTCAAAAGTGCCGGCACCAGCTTCGAGTACATGTTTTGCTTTGAGCACTGGCAAGCCAACTCGTCGTGGCTTAATTTTTTGTACTTTGATCACTTGCAGTTGTTCATCCAGGTATGCGACGTCGAGTGTGCACTTGACGCCGAACGTATGTATCCATCGACACGAGTCAATGAACAGCGGTGTCTCAATTTCGGACTGGCCAATCAGGCCTTGTCGTCGGGTCTTTGCAGTGTCGGCAATATTCAAACTCGACAGCACTTGCGATTGACACACCAACCAACCAGTTTTGAATTGAGTCGGCACAACCATATTTTGTTACGTGTTGTGGCGAATTTCAAGCGTGTCGCCGTCAACTACTTCGTAGTCTTTGCCTTCAACACGAATTTTGCCGACATCTTTGGCTTTGTTCCATGAGCCGATGCTCAATAATTCATCCCACATAATCACGTCTGCACGAATAAAGCCGCGCTGCAAGTCGCTGTGAATCTTTCCGGCACACTCAGGGGCTTTTGCCCCAGCTTTAAAAGTCCACGCACGCGTTTCTTTTTCGCCAGTCGTGAAATAAGTTCGCAATCCAAGCAAGTGATACGCCGATCGCACCATGCGTGGCAACGCGCCTTCACCCAAGCCCAGTGCTTCGAGCATTTCTTTTCGATCCTTGGCGTCAAGTTGTGCTGCTTCGGCTTCAAGTTGCACGCTCATGCCCAAAACCTCGACTTGATTTTCGCTTGCCGACCCTGGTGGCGCAAGTTCTTTGCGCACAATCTCTTCAAATTCTGGAATTCGCGCCAAGTCATCTTCAGCGACGTTGACAACTGCCAGAACTCGGCGAGTTGTCAATAAAAAGTGTGGTGCCAATAGTTCTAAATCGTCTTTTGAAATCTTGGCTCGGTATAACGGCCGACCCTCAGCAAGATTTTCTTGCGCGCGAGTCAAAGCGCCGAGTTCGTCTTCGAGCGTCTTGTCCATTCGTGCCGCTTTTTGCATCCGATTAATTTTTGTTTCGACTGCTTCAAGGTCGGCGAGTGCAAGTTCGATTTCGAGTACTCGTAAGTGCTCGAGCGGGTCGCTCGGTCCCGGAATATCGTCATCAGCAAACGCACGCAAAACGTAAACGATCGCATCAACTTCGCGAATGTTGGCGAGAAATTTGTTGCCGAGTCCTTCACCTTTGCTTGCACCTTCGACGAGTCCGCCGATGTCGACAACTTCAACAGTTGCATAAACAGTTTTTTGCGTTTTCGACATTGCAGCCAGGGCATCAAGTCGCGGGTCGAGCACTTTGGCCATGCCGATGTTCGGGTCTTTGGTCGCAAACGGATACGGTGCGGCGAGCGCGTTCGACCCAGTCAGAGCGTTATATAAAGATGACTTGCCAGCGTTGGGCAAACCGACAAGACCGAAGCGTTCCATGAGAGATCGTCACGCTATCTGTGCCGAACAACCAGTCTGGGGTTGAGCATTCAAGCCCGCTAATTGTTACTATGCAGATAGTGCTAATTACTCACCCCGAGGAGAACACTCAGTGACATTTGATCTCGACCTTTCGAAGTACCAACTCGGTTGGAGCGACGAAGTTGAATATGCCTTCGAACCTGTCAAAGGATTAAACACGGGCGTCGTCGAGCAAATCTCGTGGTGGAAAGGTGAGCCCGAGTGGATGCGCAAAATGCGTTTGCGATCACTTCAAACTTTTGAAAAAAAGCCGATGCTCGACTGGTTCGCCGTCAACATGCCAGACATCGACTTTCAAGACATCTACTACTACTTGAAGCCGGCTACAGCGCAAGTTGACGAATGGGAAGACCTGCCAGAAGAGATGCGCAAGACATACGAAAAACTTGGTATTCCAGAAGCCGAGCGAAAGTATCTCGCTGGCGTCACCGCCCAATACGAGAGTGAAGTTGTCTTCCATCGCAATCGCGAAGATCTCGAAAAACTTGGCATCTTGTTTTGTGACATGGACACCGCGTTGCGCGAATATCCAGATCTTGTCAAGCAATATTTCGGCACGGTAATTCCGCCGGGCGACAACAAGTTTTCGGCACTCAACACATCTGTTTGGTCGGGTGGCTCATTTATTTATGTTCCACCGGGCGTCGAATGCGAAATGCCGCTGCAGGCTTACTTCAGAATCAACTCTGAAAATGCCGGCCAGTTCGAGCGCACGCTGATTATCGCTGACGAAGGTTCGAAAGTTCATTACATCGAAGGTTGCTCAGCGCCGGTCTACACAAAAGATTCGTTGCATTCGGCCGTTGTCGAAATCATTGTCAAGCCAAGCGCTCATGTCACTTATACGACGATTCAAAACTGGTCACCAAACGTTTACAACTTGGTCACCAAGCGTGCACGCGTCGAAACCGAAGGCCACATGGAGTGGATCGACGGCAACATCGGTTCAAAGTTGACGATGAAATATCCAAGTGTCTATCTAATGGGACCAAAGGCCACTGGCGAAGTTCTCTCAGTGGCTTATGCAGGTGCCGGCCAGCACCAAGATGCTGGCGCCAAAATGGTTCACGCCGCGCCCGAGACATCATCAAAAATTGTTTCAAAGTCAATCTCTAAAGACGGCGGTATCACCGCATACCGCGGTCTGGTTCGCGTCGAAGAGGGTGCAACAAACTGCAAGAGCCACGTGCAATGTGATGCGCTAATTCTTGACGAACAAAGCGAGAGTCGCACTTTTCCATACATGGAAGTAGGCGCTCAAGATGCACAAATTGGTCACGAAGCAACGGTTTCAAAAATCGCCGACGAACAACTCTTCTACTTGCAGAGTCGCGGTCTTTCGCAAGAGCAAGCAATGAGCATGATCGTCAACGGTTTTATCGAGCCAGTCACACGCACATTGCCAATGGAATACGCCGTTGAGTGGAGTCGACTAATTGAGTTGCAAATGGAAGGCTCGGTCGGCTGAAGTTAGCCAACTGAAGTAAAATTCGAAATATGGCAATGCGAACCGAATGCAAGCATTTCGAAAGTCGCACCTACACAAACGGCGATGCGATGCGACGCTGCCGTCTCGACCTTGCCCCTGATGCGCCGTGGCGTTGCCCCGATGAGTGTGCAAAGTTTGATCATCGTGCTGTCGATATCGGCTGGGCGCACGGCACAATCGTGCCGAGTGTGGCGCCGGTTGAGCCAACAAGTGTCAAAGATGGCACGGCAGCCTCTGTGTTGAGCGAAGCCGAAGCGATCATCAATGCGATGGCAAGTGACATCGCCGCAGAAATCAAAGAAAAGAAAAACAAGAAGAAAAAGCGCAAGCGAAAATGAGTACTGTGACGATTCCAACCGTTGACGAAGAGATCTGGCGTTACAGCCGCATCGGCGAACTCGATCTAGAGAGTTTTCGACCGGGTCAAGTAACAACCACAATCGACGGGCCAGCAGACTCGATTAAAAAAGTTGTTTCACGCGCAACAAGTGTTGTGCCTCGCACTTCAAGTGATCTGTTCGAAGACTTAAACGCTAAGAACGCGGCGCTAACAGCCATTTGCGTTGCTAAAGGTCAGACGATTACTCAGCCGATAATAATTACCCACTCACTCAATAAGTCAGGCGTTGTCGCGTACCCGCGTCTGGTTATTGATGCCCAAGAAAACAGCGAGATCACGATCGTTGAGCGCTTTATTTCAGGCGATGATATTGCGTCGCTCGTTGTGCCTGTTGTCGATGTGCGTGCGGCCCAATCGGCGCGAGTTACGTACGTGGCGATCAACGAGCTCGGTGCTGCGACATGGCAGATCGGTTATCAGCAGGCTGTGGGTCAACGCGATTCAATGATGAAACTTTTCTCGGTTGCTCTTGGTGGCGATTATGCGCGTGTTCGTGCTGAAGTTCGCCTTGAAGGTCAAGGCGCCAATTCTCAACAAGTTGCGCTCTATTTTGCTGGCTCAACACAGATGCACGACTTTCGCACGCTGCAAGATCACGCCGCGCCGCGTACTCGCAGCGATCTGCTGTTCAAAGGTGCGGTCAAAGACACTGCAAAAAGTGTTTATACGGGTTTGATTCGTATTCGCGAAAACGCGACGAAGTCAGAAGCGTTTCAAACCAATCGCAATCTCACTCTTTCAAATGGTGCATGGGCCGAGAGTGTTCCAAATCTTGAGATCGAAACAAATGACGTCAAGTGCAGTCATGCCAGCACGGTTGGTCCGATAGATGACGAGCAACGTTTCTATCTTGAGAGCCGCGGCATCAAGCCCGAAATCGCTGAGCGGCTCGTTGTGCTCGGTTTCTTTGGCGAAGTTCTCGATCGCTTGCCGGCCGTGCCGTTCATCGCTGATCTGCGCGAGCGCGTAAGCGTCAAACTTTTGGGAGCGTCCAAATGAAAACAACAGTTTGCAAATTTGACGAACTCGTCTCGGGCAAAGCTGCACGGTTCGTGGTGGGCGAGCGGGCGATCGCAGTCGTGCGAATCGACGACAAGGTCTATGCAATCGGCGACAAGTGCAGCCATGCAGATGTTGCGCTCTCAGACGGCGAGGTCATCACTGACACAAAAGAAATCGAATGCGTTCGACATGCAAGTTGCTTCAGTCTTGAGACCGGAAAGCCCAACACACTGCCGGCAACTCAGCCAGTGCCTGTCTATGTTGCAACCATTGAAAACGGCTCAGTCGTGATTGACGTCAAGTGAGGCTCTGCAGATGACAACACTCGTAATCAAAAATCTTGCTGTCAGTGTCGGCTCTTCACAAATTTTGAATGATGTTTCGCTCACGATCAACTCTGGTGAAGTTCACGCCGTGATGGGGCCGAACGGCGCGGGCAAATCAACATTGTCGGCAGCGTTGATGGGCAAGCCGGGCTACACGGTTACTGGTGGCAGTGTCACGCTCGATGGCGTTGATGTTTTGGCTTTACCGACTTGGCAGCGAGCAACAGCGGGTTTGCATCTGATCATGCAATACCCAACCGAGATTCCGGGCGTGATGTTGCAAGATGCAATGTCGGCTGCTTTAGATACGCGTAACCAAGATTCGAGACAACTAAAACAACTCATTGAAACCGAAGCCAAGCGAATCGGTTTTGATCCAGAACTAGTGACGCGTTCGGTGAATGTTGACTTCTCGGGTGGTGAGAAAAAGCGGAGTGAAACTTTGCAACTTTCCGTTTTGCAACCAAAGATCGCGATTCTCGACGAACTCGATTCAGGTCTCGACATCGATGCGCTTCGTGATTGCGCTCAGCGCGTTGAAGATGCAACACGCGAGATCAACCTGGGTGTGCTTGTGATTACCCACTACAGCCGACTGTTTGATCAACTCAAGCCAGACTTCGTGCATATCTTGACCAACGGTCGCATCGTCAAGAGCGCAGGCCCAGAGTTGGCCGACGAACTTGAAGTCACCGGCTACGCCGCTTACACAAACGTATAAATAAAAATGGCGGGTAGTCCTTTCGGACTACCCGCCATTTTCTTACTAACTACAAATTACTTAGTCTTTGTAAATCCGACCTTTGTCCAGTCAATTGATGTGAAACCGAATGCGCCGAAGTTGGCAACATTCTTTGGCACACCAACGACGTTATTGCGTTGGAACAATGTGATCGAGTGAACAAGCTTGTACACCTCTTTGTCGGCTTGGTTTGCAAGCTCACAACGCTTCTTGCTGTCAAGAATGTTGTTTGCCTTTGCGAACAAACCGTCAATTGTTGCATTTCCGATATTTCCGAAGTTCTGCGGTCCGCCAACTTTGTAAAGGTTTGGTGAGGATGCAATCGGGAAGTTCGTACCTACCCAAGCGAAGATGGCCATTTCGAAGTTCGAAATGAGCACGTGCTTACCGAAGTAGTCAGCTGTTGGAATCAAAGTTGGTACCAATTCGATACCTGCTTCTTTTGCCATTGCTGCTGCAAGAAGAACTGTGTCACGACGGTTGTCGTTACCGCTTGGGTACTTCAATGTGACCGAAAGACGAACGCCACCCTTTGAACGAATGCCGTCTGAACCTTTGACCCAACCGGCTCCATCAAGCAACTTGTTGGCTGCTGTCAGGTCTCGCTTGCCGAGATTGCCTGTGTTGTCTTGGTTGCATGCGGTTCCGTCAAGGAAAACGTGGTTGTTGTTTGGCTTGACTTTTGGATCAACGATGCCTTGGATTGCTGTTGCAATCTGTTGACGGTCGATTGAAAGCATGATCGCCTGACGAACTTCAACTTCTTTTGTCGCTGGTGTTACAGGACCAAAAGTGAAGTGTTCGTGAGTCGGTGCTTTTGCAACGCGAACGCTAATTTTTGCGTTGTCGCGGGCACGCTTAAGGGCGTTTGTGTCGTTACCGACGTCCATGTAGTCAATTTCGCCGTTCAAAAGAGCGTCGATTTGTGCGACTTGTGGCAAAGCCTTGAAGATGATCGTCTCAAGCACTGGCTTGTCGCCCCACCACTTGCTGTCACGCTCAACCGTAATTGTGCGCGTCACTTTGTCAAGTGCCTTGAACTTAAATGGACCAGCAGTCACGAGTGGTGCTGCCTTCCATGAAGTGTTGAAGGCGTCTGGTGTTGCTGTCAACGATGCTGGCTTGAGCGCACTGAAAAGTGGCTGCCAGTCAGGGTATGTCTCGCTGAAAGTTACAACGATTTCATTGTCAGTCTTTCCTTTTTTGACTGATTCAATTTTTTCGTATCCAGCTGACGAAGTGATGTTGAAGCCCTGGCCAGTCTTCTTCTGAGCATTCCACATGCCCACGAAGTCTGCAAGACCAATCTTCTTACCGTCGCTCCACTTAGCCTTTGGGTTAAGTTTGTAAGTAACAGTCTGCTTGCCACCTACACGTGATGCTCTCACGTCTTCGGCGTAGTTCTTATCGATCTGAATCTGTGCGTTCTGATCGAAATAGATGTACTGCGGCAACATTGTGCCCATTACCTGGCTGCAGTTAAGAAGGTTGCCTTCAATTGCGCTGGTATTGAAGTTTGGGCAAATGTCTACTTGAACAAAGCGGAAAACTCCACCTTGTTTGAGATTTGCTACCGGCGTTTCGTTGATTTGACGATTTCCATCGTTCTTTGCTTTTGAAGCACTTGCCTGACCTGTCAGGCCAGTTGGCGCGACAAATGCAACGGCAAGAGCCACAGCGAGGACTCTCTTCATTGATTTCTTGTTCATTAATTCCCCTTCGTTTCGGGACCAACGACGATTGCCGTTGGTTTTGGTACCATTAAAACTAACAACGAAAAAGCCGACTCGTTCACTGAGAATTCACCTTTTTGTAACCCCAGGGTGCTGCGCTGATAGCGTTCGGTCTTCACAGTTTCCATATATCCATTGAGGTTTACAGGTTCTTACATGTTGGGTTATGTCTTCAAGCGATTTTTGAACTTCATCGTTATGGTGATCATCGCATCCTCAGTCGGATATTTTTTGGCGTCGAGTGCGCTTAGCCCCCGCGGCAATTATGAGGCCGCAAACCCGCCGATCCCAAAAGAGTCGATCGACGCAGTTTTGAATCGTGCAAACGTCAACGACGAAGTGCCGTTTACTACGCGATACGTCAAGTGGGCTTCGAACGTAATTCAAGGCGACTTCGGTGAAGACCTCGAGCAAAACAGAGTTAACGAAGAGTTCAGCCGTCGTGTTTGGGTCAGCCTGCGACTTTTGTTGCTGGGTTCGCTTCTTGGTGCAACAGTCGGAGTCATAATCGGTGTGACAAGTGCTGTTCGTCAGTATGACCTGTTCGACCGAAGTTCAAGTTTGTTTGCCTACGTTATTTTGTCGACTCCAGTTTTCTTGCTCGCAGTCTTGCTTAAGTTTGTTGGCATTAAATTCAACGACTCGGTCGGCTCGACATTTTTCTTCACACAAGGTGAGTACACCCCGGAATTTACTGGCTCGTCGCTCGCTGCGTTCGGCGATCGACTTCAACATTTAATTTTGCCGACGCTCTCAATCGCGTTAGGCAGTATCTCTTTCTATTCGCGTTATCAACGCAACACGATGCTCGACGTTCTCAGTAGCGATCATTTACGCACGGCTCGCGCAAAAGGTTTGACAAAGCGTCAAGCACTTTTCAAGCACGGCTTAAGAGTTGCAATTTCTCCGATGGCGACTTTTTTCGCTTACGGTTTCGGTCTCTTGATTGCAGGTGCGGCATTCACTGAAACGATTTATGGTTGGTACGGAATGGGGCAGTGGTTTATTTCGTCGGTTGGTAAAAACGACATCAACTCGGTGAGTGCAGTAGTTACGTTCACTGCAGTGCTGGTTCTCTTTTCAGGATTCTTGGCTGACATTATTTTGGCGATTCTCGACCCGAGAGTCAGGTCGCGCGCATGACAGTAGAGAACGCAACTTCAGTTGAGCGCATTTCGCGTGGTCAACTAATTCGCCGACGTTTCTTTCGCAACAAGTCGGCAGTTTTTGGCATCTACGTAATTGCCTTTATGTTTCTCTTTGCGTTCGGCGGGCCATTTATTACTCAATGGAGCTACTCAGAAAACGACTTCTCGAGTCTGTTGCAAGGCCCGTCACTCTCGCACTGGTTCGGCACGACTCAAGTTGGTGTCGATGTTTTTGCTCAGACCACCCGTGGGTTGCAGAAGTCACTGATCATTGGCCTTTTGGTTGCGGTTTTTTCGACAGGTCTTTCTGCAATTGTGGGTGCAGTTGCTGGCTATCTCGGTGGTCGAACTGACAAATTAAGCATGTGGTTTGTTGACTTGATGTTGGTACTGCCGTCGTTTTTGGTTCTCGTGATTTTGTCCCGTTTTTATCAAGGCAAGTCGTGGTTGTTGCTGGTTATCGGTCTCACAATTTTCGACTGGATGATCACCGCCCGCGTGGTGCGGGGTCTCGCAATGAGTTTGCGCGAGCGCGACTTTGTCCGCGCCGCAAAGTACATGGGTGTACCAACCCGAAAGATTATTGTTCGCCACTTGTTGCCAAACATGGCGTCGGTGCTAATTATTGCGGCGACGCTGAACGTCGGTGGCGCGATTCTCGCTGAAACAGGTTTGTCGTATCTGGGTTTCGGTGTTTCGGCACCAGATGTTTCGCTCGGCACGCTCATCGCCGAAGGTACTAGCGCCGCACTCACTTATCCGTGGCTCTTCTTGTTTGCTGGTTCGATTTTGATTTTCACGGTTTTGGCCGTCAGTTTTATCGGTGACGGGCTTCGCGACGCGTTTGACCCAGGTTCGTTGCGCGTAAAGAAGAGCGTCAAATAATGAGCAACTCACTTATTGAGATTCGAAACCTTTCAGTCACATTTCCGAGTGAGGCTGGCACAGTTCAGGCAGTTCGAGATATCTCGCTCGACATTCGTGCTGGCGAAGTGTTGGGCATTGTCGGCGAATCGGGTTCAGGTAAAACAGTAACTTCACTCGCGGCGATCGGGTTGCTGCCTGATAGTGCGACGATCTCTGGCTCAGTGATGTTTAATGGTGTCAATTTGTTGTCGCTCAACGACGAACAGATGTCAAAGCATCGCGGCAACGAAATCGCGATGATCTTTCAAGACCCTCTTTCGGCATTGAACCCGGTTCATACAATCGGTCGTCAAATCGCCGAAGCGTTGTTGATTCACAAAGATGTTTCAACTGAAGCGGCCCATAAGCGCGCAATTGAGTTGCTCGAGATAGTCGGTATTCCGCGACCAGCCGAACGTGCGCAGTCGTATCCACACGAATTTTCTGGTGGTATGCGTCAGCGCGTGATGATTGCTTTAGCAATTGCCAACGAACCAAAAGTTTTGCTTGCCGACGAGCCGACAACGGCACTCGACGTAACGGTGCAGGCACAAATTTTAGACGTTCTGAAAACAGCTCGTGACATGACAGGCGCCGCAATCGTTTTGGTTACACATGACCTCGGCGTTGTAGCCGGCATTGCTGACCGAGTGGCGATTATGTACGCCGGCAAAGTAGTAGAAGTTGGCCCGGTTGATGAAATCTACGCGCAACCTGCAATGCCTTACACAATCGGTTTGTTGCGTTCTATTCCAAGACTTGACGCTGTCTCTGGTGAGCGACTCACTTCGATCGCTGGCGCGCCAGCCTCGCCAGTAAATCTGCCAAATGGTTGCGCTTTTGCGCCACGTTGTCCAGCAGCAAGCAATGTGTGTGGCGAAAAGATTCCTGAATTAATCAGCCTTTCGCCGACTCGCATGACAGCATGCGTTCGCCAAAGTGAGATTTTCGCATTGCAAGATTCGGGCAAACTGTTTCAACAAGGTCCGGCGCATGTTGTCTCGGCAAACATCAGCGACACTGTTGCCCTCGAGGTGCGTGGACTCAAGAAAACTTTCCCTTTACTTAAGGGTTCGTTGATGCGTCGTCGCGTCGGCTCTGTTTATGCGGTCGATGGTGTTGATCTTGTTTTGCGCCAAGGTCGCAGTTTGGCGCTCGTCGGCGAGTCAGGTTGTGGCAAGACCACGACACTGCTCGAGATTTTGAACATGGTCGCACCAGAGGCTGGCACAATCACGCTCTTGGGTCGCAACGTTGCAGATCTTTCAAAGGCAGATCGTCTAGAAATGCGCAAAGACCTGCAAATTGTTTTCCAAGATCCGTTCGCGTCACTTGACCCAAGATTGCCAATTGGTGATGCAATTGCCGAGCCACTCGAAAATTTCGGAATGAAACAAGTCGATCAAAATAAACGTGTCGATGAGTTACTCGAACTTGTGGGGCTGAATCCGAATCAAGCGGCAAAGTATCCGAATGAGTTTTCAGGTGGACAGCGACAAAGAATTGCGATCGCCCGTGCGTTGGCGCTGAACCCTAAAATCATCGCGCTTGACGAGCCAGTTTCGGCTCTCGATGTCAGCGTTCGTGCTGGCGTGCTCAACTTGCTCGCCGAGTTGCAAGAAAAACTGAACTTGAGTTACTTGTTCGTCTCGCACGACTTGGCAGTTGTTCAACATGTTGCCGACGATATTGCCGTCATGTATCTCGGTTCAATCGTCGAGTCGGGTCCGGTTCGTGAAGTGTTTGCCAATCCGCAACACCCGTATACGCAAGCGTTGCTCTCGGCAGTGCCGATTCCTGATCCGAAAGTCGAGCGCGTACGCAAGCGAATTTTGCTGCAAGGTGAATTGCCAAGCCCAGCGAATCCGCCCTCAGGTTGTCGCTTTCACACGCGTTGTCATGTTCGGGCGACTTTGTCACCTGAACTTGCAGCCCGTTGCGCCAGTGAACGACCATCGCTTTCGTCGAGCAAGCATGGCGCTGTTGCCTGCCACGCCCCGCTGAACTAACTCAATCTCAGCTCGACAATCTAAGGTTGTCGCGTGAACAGCGAATGGCAAGAGGTCGATGGCGCTCTGCATAAAAAGTTCGAGTTTCGCAACTTCGCCGAGGCATTTGCGTTCATGACCAAAGTTGCGGCGGTGGCCGAACAACAAAATCATCACCCAGATTGGTCAAATAGTTGGAACATCGTCGAAATTTCGCTTTGTTCACACGACAAGGGCGCGATTACGCAACGCGATCACGATCTTGCTAATGCAATAGACGAACTGCTGGCATAAAAGTTATGCAGAGCGTCTTCAAACAAACAAAAAAGTTTCCTGGGCGGTGGGTGCTTGCCGCATGTTTCACTTTGCTTACGTTTTCTTCTGGCCTCGGTTTCTACGGGCTAGCAGTTTATTTGCAAGCCTTCAGCCGTGAACTGGGCTGGTCGGTTTCGTCAATCTCATTAGCTACAACATTCTTTTTCTTGGTCGGTGGCATCTCGGGTATTCCGATCGCCAAGTTCATCGCCAAACACGATGTTCGTTTAATGATCATCCCTGGCGCAATTGTTGGAGCCCTCGCGCTTTTTGCGATGCGCTATGTCGAACATCGTTGGCAATTATTTATCGTCTATATGTTCTATTCACTTGGTTGGTCGGCATCAGGAATGGGGCCAGTCACGACAGTGGTTACGCGATGGTTTCAAGTGCGCCGAGCAAGCGCACTGGCGATCGCGTCGACAGGTTTATCAATGGGCGGCATTGTTGTTACGCCGTTTATCAAGTGGATTCTCGACTCTCAAGGCATTCGCAATGGTTCACCCTGGCTCGCGCTCATTTGGTTTTGCGGCACCGTGCCAGTCACGCTCTTTTTGTTGCGCGCGTTTCCGCAACCTTACGGTTGGATGCCCGATGGCGCGCGCACCGAGCCCGGTCAAGTCGCCGAAGTCACCGGCACACCGTTGGCAGACGCGGTGCAAAGCAAGTTCTTCAAAGCGGTCACGTTCGGTTATATTTTCGCACTCGGTGCCCAAGTCGGTGGTGCGCTTCAACTCGTCAAACTTGTTGAAGAACGCACCAATCGATCAACTGCGACAATCGCAACAATTGTTCTTTCGTCGATGTCAATTATTTCGCGATTTGCTGCCGGGCGCGTTATTCCCAAACTAAACATGACACGATTTACAGTTGGGCTCGCCGCGATGCAAGGCGTCTCGCTTGCGAGTATCGGTCTAATTAACAATCGTCTCGGGTTGTTGATTGCGATCGGCTTGTTCGGCATCACGATCGGCAATATGGTGATGATGCAATCGTTGTTGCTGGCCGAGCGTTTTGGTGTGCGCGATTATCCGCGGATTGCAGCTCGTTCTGGTTTGATTTCATTTTCGGGCACAGCGTTTGGGCCGTTGCTTCTTGGCTGGCTCTATGACGTTGCTGGTGGTTATCGCTCGTCGTATCTCGCGGCTGGTGTTTGTTCGGTTCTTGGCGCGCTGCTATTTTCACTCGCTGGGTCAGCGTCAGAGCAAAACATTAAGAGTGAAGTTATAACCTCATAAATATGTCTGATGTTCATCCAAATACTTTGCGCGTGATTACTGCGGCTCGCGAAGCTGGCCTCGAGATTACGACCCGCAGGTTTCCCGAAGGCACCAAGACTGCTGCCGATGCAGCTGCGGCAATTGGCGTTGTAGTTGGTCAAATCGTGAAAAGCCTGGTCTTTGGTGTGGATAACGAAATCGTGATGGCGTTGGTAAGCGGGTCAAATCAATTAGACGAAAAAAAACTTGCTGCAGCCGCCGGCGGCGCTAAGTGTTCGCGTGTCGATGCCGATGCAGTGCGCGCAGCAACTGGTTATCCGATTGGCGGCGTGCCTCCCTTTGGTCACAGCACTCAACTGCGTGTGTTCGTTGATCCGGACTTGTTGCAGTACGACGAGGTGTGGGCAGCTGCGGGAACGTGGAAC
>ENA-UOYK01000054-UOYK01000054.1-marine-metagenome-genome-assembly--contig:-NODE-54-length-50734-cov-3.020313_pt1 | contig 50734 bp, 52 predicted proteins | sample MGYA00238174_ERZ767213 | MGnify/ENA primary metagenome ERZ767213 (study PRJEB28944, sample SAMN06267167) | marine metagenome | isolation source: Columbia River Estuary | place: USA:Columbia River Estuary...
CGACGCGATCGTCCCGATCATCCAGCACGTCCAGCTCGCAGTTTCGACCGCGATCGTCCGCCGCGTCGCGATAGTTCGGATCGTCCAGCACGTCCAGCTCGCAGTTTCGACCGCGATCGTCCTGATCGTCCGCGTCGCGATAGTTCGGATCGTCCGGCTCGTTCATTTGATCGTGATCGTCCGCCGCGTCGCGATAGTTCGGATCGTCCAGCTCGTCCGGCTCGTAGTTTCGACCGCGATCGTCCGCGCCGCGATAGTTCAGATCGTCCGGCACGCAGTTTTGATCGCGATCGTCCAGCTCGTGCGCCGCGTGATGGTGACCGTCGTGACCGTCCAGCTCGCAGTTTCGATCGTGATCGTCCGGCTCGTCCGCGACGTGATGACGGTCCTGATACACGCACCGACGCACAGCGCAAATCTGACGATGTAAAGCGTCGTACAGGTGGCCGTAAATACGGCAAAGATCCATATCCGCCGGCAAAGCACACTCGTGAGCGCTGGCAAGATGATGGCTCAACGCGAAAATCTTCAAGTGGTCCGCGCAATAGTTCGAAACGCGCATCGCGACACGAAGATGACGACGATCGGATAATGACCGTCAGCATTAAAAATGTCGAGGCTGGTGACGCAAACAAAATTAAAGAGCAACTCGGCGCAACCGCTGACCGTGCAATTGAGCGCCTAGCCCGAGCTCTGCACGCTTTCGAAGCGCACCGTTACTCTGAGGCACGCAAGTTGAGCATGCCGCTTCTTTCACAGTTATCAGGCATTGCGATTGTGCATGAAGTTGCAGGTTTGTCGATGTATCGACTTGGTCGCTGGCAAGATGCGGCCGATCAACTCGAAATTGCTCGTGGCCTTAAGCCTGCCGAAGTTGTGAATCATCCGGTGCTCGCAGATTGCTATCGCGCATTGCGTCGCTATGAAAAAGTTACCGAACTTTGGGAGTCAATGAAGTTGATGTCGCCACCTGCTGGCTTGCTTGCAGAAGGTCGCATTGTTGCGGCTGGTGCTTTAGCCGATCAAGGCGAATTGCAGAGTGCAGTGCGGATGATGACGCACGGCACGAGTGATCCGCATAAGGTGCAAGAGCATCACCTTCGTGAGTGGTATGTGTTGGCAGATCTTTATGATCGTGCCGGCGACGTGGCGAGTGCGCGACGTTTGTTCGTCAAGATTCAAAGCAGCGAGCCAAAGTTCGCTGATGTTGCAGACCGCTTAAACACCCTCGGCGAATAGCCGCCTCAGCCGGGTTCGATTCCCGGCGTCGCTAATTGAGGTCGCGAAGAACTAAGCCTGTTTGAAGTTTGGGTGTGAAGAAAGTTGACTTTGGTGGCATCAACAGACCTTCGCTGGCAGTGCGCTGAATTTCGCTGACGCTGACTGGGCGAATTAAAACTGCCGCAGTGAATTTTGCTGTTGCAAGTTGCTCGATAATTTCGCGATAGCCGTGTTGGTAGGCAACAGTGAGATCAAGCGCAGAGAGCGCATGCTCAAGCATCGCACTATCAAGATTGCGTACACCGTTGAACATTTCAGGCTTTGGCTTCATGATTTTTGCTGTGCCATCTCGTGATACGAGAGTTAAGTGCTGGTGTGCGTTCATTTTTGAAATAATTGAAGCATCAATGTTTTGCAATTCTGAGATCTCAAAATATTTTGCCAGTTGATTAACAAGCACAGTGAACTCAACATCTGAATAGAGGCGGTGGATAGCGGCGACACTGAGTTGTTCGTCTACAAGTTCGTTGATGTAGCAGAGCACAGAAGTTGCACCGGCAAGATCTTTTGCTTCGGCGCTGAAAGTTCGGCTTATCGCATAACGGTGGTGACCGTCAGCAATGACAACAGGATTTTGACTAATCAGTTTGCTGATCACTGCACATCGCGCTTTATTGCTGACGCGCTCAACGATGTGTTGAACATTGTTCTCATCTGTGAACGAACCAAGCGACTCGCCAGGCTCGATGAGGGCAGTCGTTAAGTTGCTTGTCAGCGAAAGACCCCAAATTGGTGAGAGATTTGCATGAGTTGCGCGAGTGAGTTCGAGTCGATCGGTCTTGGCCTTCGGGGTGGTTTGCTCGTGCGGCAAAACTTGGGATGATTTCTCTGGTTCGATTTTTAGTGCACCGATGACGCCAACGGTTTGGCGTTGCTTGCCAGTACTGTCGGCAAACTTCATTCGATAGAGAGTGAAACTCGGCAATTCATCACGGACGATGATGCCCGCACGTTGCCAATCTGCAAATTGTTTAGCCGCCGAAACATATGGGTCAGACCCAAGTGGTAAGTCAATGTTGACAATGTTGTATTGGCTTCGAGATGCAAAATTCGTTCGGTCGGCATCGCTTTGCACGTCATAGGGTTGAGCGCAGACGTCTTGCAGTGAAACTTTTGGCGAATATCGAAGTGCGTGGAAGGGTTCAAACTGAGGCACACTGAAAGGGTGGCAGAGACAGTGATAATCGGCAACCCGCAATGAAAAATTCTTCTGCGGCACCGATTCTTTGTGATCTAGACGGCGTGGTTTGGTTGTCACACGAGCCGATTGCAGGTTCGGTTGAAGCGATTGCCGCATTGCGTGAGGCTGGCCACCGAGTTTTGTTCGTGACGAACAACTCATTTGCAAAGGTTGCCGACCAAGAAAAAACGCTCGAGTCAATCGGCATTTCGGCCAAGGGCGACGTCTTAACTTCGTCTGGAGCAGCAGCCACTTTGCTTAAGTCTGGTCAACGTGTATTGGTGGCTGGTGGGCCCGGCGTGGTCGAGGCTGTTGAAAGCGTTGGTGCAATAGTTGCAGGTCGAACCGATGACGGTTCATCACAAGACACACAAGACATTAGCGATGCAAACATTGACGCCGTGATTGTCGGCTTTCATAAGACGTTTAATTTTGAGTCGATGCGCCGTGCATCGGCCGCGGTGCGAGCGGGTGCGATTTTGATCGGCACCAACGACGACGCGACGTATCCGACTTCAACAGGTGTGATACCTGGCGGCGGATCAATCTTGGCCGGCATCGCCACAGCCAGCGGTGTATCGCCAATTGTCGCCGGAAAACCGAATGCACCGATGGGAGAACTTGTTCGCCGTGAGTTGAAACTGAGCAATTTAGATTCGTGTTGGATGATTGGCGACCGCTATTCAACTGATGGTGCATTTGCCAAAACGATTGGCGCGAAATTTGCCCTCGCACTTTCGGGTGTCGTAGATCAAGATGAGGCCGATGAGTTGCAAGCACAACACAAATTCGCGTTGGTAGTTAAAGATTTGATGGGGCTAGCAAAGCATTTAGGTGTCGCAAATTGAAGCGAGTGCGCTTAGACAAAGCACTTGTTGCAAAGTCGTTGGTTGAAACTGAGGCTAAGGCACAACAAGCCATTGATGCACGAATAGTTTCAGTGAACGGCGCGATCGCGGTTTCGCATGGCTTTATGGTTGCGCCAAGCGACGAGCTTTTGGTGGTCGTGCCACCGAAATTTGTAAGTCGTGGCGGTTTCAAACTTGAAGCAGCGATTGCTGAGTTCGATCTCGATCTAAAAGATAAGCGAGTACTCGATGTTGGAGCATCTACGGGCGGTTTTACAGATTGCGCTTTGCAACATGGCGCCCACGAGGTCGTGGCGCTCGATGTCGGCAAGAACCTGTTGCACGAAAAAATCGCCAAAGACCCACGCGTTGTAGTCATAGAAAACACGAATGCTCGTGAGATAGCTCGATTCGTAAAAGCAGGCAAGCCGAATTTCGGCAAACTGTTTGATGTCGTTGTCGTCGACCTTTCGTTTATCTCGGTGCACGAAGTGTTGGGGCAAATTTTGTCCGCACTTAAGAACGACGGTTCACTAATTGTTTTGGTCAAACCACAGTTTGAAGCCAGTAAGAGTGAAGCCGACAAGGCTTCTGGGGTGATTACTGATTCGGTGATTCATAGTCGGGTTTGTCAAGAGGTTGCGACAATGGCCACTGGGTTGGGTTGTGTTGTGCAGGGCATAATCGATTCGCCGATTCGGGGCCATGACGGCAACCATGAGTTCTTGCTTGTGGCTAAATACACCCGACTCGCGCCTTGAATTCAATAGATTGATAGATATGAGTTCTGCAGTGAATGTCGTCGTTGTCGCGCACCACACGCGACAAGAAGTCGTGCCGCTGATTCGCCAAGCAGAAAAATGGTTGAAGAAAAATGGCCACCAGATGTGGATGCCCAAAGGTGATGCAAGTGCATTGGGTTTAGATGAGTTCGGTTCAGATCGATCGACGCAAGACGCAGATTTATTGATCAGTCTTGGTGGCGACGGAACAATTCTGCGCTCAGTCGAGTTGCTCGGTGGCGCGCCCGTGCCAATTTTGGGAGTGAACATGGGGACACTCGGCTATTTAACTGAGATCGAGCCAGAAGATTTGATTGAGCGGCTTGAGCAATGGATCAAACGAGACGAAAAAAGTGTGATTGTGCTCGACGAACGAATGATGTTGGCAGTCACATTGAAGTCGAAGAGTAAGAGTCAAACTTGGCGGGCGTTGAACGAAGCCGTGATTGAGCGTCAACAGTCTGGTCACACTGTGTGGCTTGACGTCACGATTAACCACGAAGTTTTTGCGCGCTATTCTGCCGACGGAGTGATTGTTGCAACACCCACTGGGTCAACTGCATATTCAATGTCTGCACGAGGTCCTGTTGTTTCGCCACGCCACAAGGCGATGTTGTTGACGCCGGTTTCGCCGCACATGTTGTTTGACCGCAGTCTTGTGCTCGGCCCAACTGAAACGTTGAGCATGCAAGTTGTTGGCACACGACCTGCAGAACTTGCAATTGACGGTCGCCACGTTGCAAGTCTTGATCAAGGTGACGTCGTAAGTTATGAAGCCGATAGTTGCTCGGCACTCTTTGTTCGCTTTACGCAGCAACCAAAGTTTCATCAAATCGTGCGTGCAAAATTTGGTTTAGGAGACGAATAGTGCTCAGCGAGTTGCGCATCGAAAATTTAGGTGTGATCGAGAAGCTAGAAATTGTTTTAACAAATGGTTTAACCGCCCTTACCGGCGAGACCGGTGCGGGCAAGACAATGTTGGTCGAAGCGATCAGTTTGCTCGTGGGTGGTCGTGCCGATGCCAGCATTGTTCGACCCGGCGCACAAGAGGCTCGAGTTGAGGGTCGGTTTGTCGACCAAGACGGCGAGATTGTTCTGGCTCGGGTAATTCCCCTTGATGGGCGATCACGTGCATATGTAAATGGTCGACTGGCCACAGTCGGCAATTTGGCAGAGCATGGCGCAACACTTGTCGATTTGCATGGTCAGCATGCCCACCAAAGTTTGCTTAGTCAGTCTGCCCAACGCATGGCGCTCGACGTCTTTTCTGGTGTTGATTTAACCGAGTTGCGTGCTGCTCGAGCAAAGTTGACGGAGATAGACGCCAACTTGGCTGCCATCGGTGGCGATGAGCGAGCACGAGCCCGCGAAATTGATTTGTTGTCATTTCAAGTTGAAGAAATTTCAGGCGCCAACTTGACTGACGCCAATGAAGATCAAGAGCTTGAACGTGAAGAAGACTTGCTGGCTGACGCAGTTGCACATCGAGAGGCGTTGTGGCAGTCGGTTGCGGCAATTGCCGACGATGGTGGGGCGGGCGATGGTTTGGCGCAGGCGATTTCGGCTCTCGGTCATCGCGACGCATTAAATGACTTGACACTGCGGCTTCGCGCCTTGCAGCAAGAACTAAGTGATGTCGCTAGCGATTTGCGAGCAAAAGCAGAATCCACAGAAGAAGACCCGCAGCGACTTGAAGAGATTCGCAAGCGACGCCAGTTACTGGTTGACCTGCGACGAAAGTATGGCGAGTCGTTGGCTGATGTAATTAAATATGGTCAAGAAGTCGGCGAGCGGCTGAGTGACTTGCAAGGTTTCGAACAGCGGGCGAGCGAACTTGATGCCGAGCGTAAAAGTGCGCTTGCCGAATTGGCAAAAACTGAGAAGGCTGTAGGTGCAAAACGTCGGGCCGCCGCACCAAAACTGGCAAGTGCAGTTGAAGCACATTTAAAGAGTTTGGCGATGAACAATGCGTCGTTGGCAATCACGGTTGGTGACGACCCAGGCGACGAAGTTGTTGTCTTGCTGTCGGCCAACCCTGGGTCGCCTCTATTGCCGTTGACAAAAGTTGCCTCAGGTGGTGAGTTGGCGCGAACCATGTTGGCTTTGCGACTTGTCTTGACCCAAGCCCCAGGCACGCTCGTGTTCGACGAAGTTGATGCCGGGATCGGTGGCACTGCTGCTGTTGCAGTAGCCAACGCATTGGCAGATCTCGGTCAGCGACATCAAGTATTGGTCGTAACCCACTTGGCTCAGGTGGCTGCTGCGGCGCAAACCCAGGTCAACGTAACTAAAACTGTGCGGGCAAAGCAGACTTTTGCAATGGCGACGGCACTCGACGGTGACGATCGGGTGGCTGAAATCGCCCGAATGCTCTCGGGCGGTGTTGCCCAAGGGTCGGCGATTGAACATGCCCGCGATTTGCTTTCGGCTTCAAGCCCGAAGAAACGGCGAACCTAGATTTCTGTATATACTTATCTTCCGTCATAGTCACTGTGGGTTTGCCACACTTAGTTAACTCAGACGGGAGCCCGAAGTGCCAAAGCACGTATTTGTAACGGGCGGTGTCGCCAGCGGACTCGGCAAAGGTTTGACCGCATCTTCACTTGGTCGTCTTCTAAAAATGCGCGGACTGCGCGTGACGATGCAAAAACTTGATCCGTATATCAACGTCGACCCAGGCACGATGAACCCGTTTGAACACGGTGAAGTTTTTGTTACTGATGACGGCGGTGAAACAGATTTAGATCTCGGTCACTACGAACGTTTCATTGATGAGCCGTTGACTAGGGCATCAAATGCGACAACTGGTTCTATTTATCAGTCAGTGCTTGCCGCCGAGCGTCGTGGCGATTACCTCGGCCGCACTGTTCAAGTTATTCCGCATGTAACTGACGAGATTAAGCGTCGCATTCACCGCTTAGTTAACGACGAAGTTGATGTGGTGATTACAGAAGTTGGTGGCACTGTCGGTGACATTGAGATTTTGCCGTTTCTTGAAGCGATTCGTCAGTTCAGAAACGAAGTTGGTCGTGACAACGTCTGTTATGTGCACGTAACTTTGGTGCCGTTCATCGGCCCAAGTGGCGAGCAAAAGTCAAAGCCAACACAACACAGCGTCACCGAGTTGCGTAGCCGTGGTATTCAGCCCGACGTAATCGTTTGTCGTAGTGATGAACCTCTGAGCGACTCGTTGAAGCGCAAGATTTCGAACCAGTGCGACGTAGATAATCGCGCAGTGATCAACGCTGTTGATGTCAAAAATATATATGAACTTCCGTTGATTTTTCATGATGAGGGTCTCGACACAGTGATTTGCGATGTGTTGCGAATTGATGCTCCGATCGATTTGTCACATTGGCGACAACTCGTTGCACGCATCGAAGCGTCGGTCTCGCCGGTGCGCATCGGTTTGATCGGTAAATATGTAGATCTGCATGACGCTTACTTGTCGGTGATCGAAAGTTTGAAACACGCCGGCTTTCACCATGGCGCCCAAATCGAAGTGACTTGGATTCAAGCCGAAGACGTTGAAGGGCTCTTGGCTGACGAAGCGATGGGCTCGCTTGATGGCATCGTGATACCCGGCGGTTTTGGACCACGAGGCATAGAAGGCAAAATTCGTGCGGCCGAATATGCCCGCGAAAACTCAGTGCCTTGTTTGGGTCTTTGTCTCGGTATGCAAGTTATGACTGTCGAGTTTGCGCGAAATGTTGTGGGTCTGAAAGATGCGAACTCAACCGAGTTCAATGCGGCAACACCTCACCCAGTGATTGATCTGATGAATGACCAACGCGAAGTTACTGAAAAAGGTGGCACGATGCGTCTTGGTGCCTATTACGCCGTGTTGACACCTGGCACAAAAGTTGCCAACGCTTATGGTGAGCCAGTTGTCAGCGAGCGCCATCGTCATCGTTACGAGTTCAATTCGAACTATCGAACTCGAATTGAAGAAGCTGGCTTGTTGTGCAGTGGAACATCGCCAGACAAGAGACTTGTCGAGTTCGTTGAACTTGAGAATCATCCGTTCTGGGTCGGTACTCAAGCGCACCCCGAGTTCAAAAGTCGGCCAGACCGACCTCATCCGTTGTTCAGAGAACTAATCGCTGCAGCGCTGAAATATCGCACTCAGAGACTGGCCCAATTGCCGATTGAAATTGTTGATACTCCGAGCCAGTCAGTATCGCGCTAATCAAAGCTGTGAGGTTGTCGCAATGACGGCAGACTTCGAAATTAAAAAGCAAAAAGTAGTTCACACCTGGGCTGCATGGTCTTTAGTGCAAGGCAGTTTTTCTGATCCACTCGGCAACGATTTCACTCGCACATACGTCAGTTCTCCTGGGGCGGTCGGTGTTGTGGCTTTGCTGGGTGAGAAATCGGCGCGGCAAGTAATTTTGGTCAATCAATATCGACCACCGTTTAACGAAAAAACTCTCGAGATACCTGCGGGTATGCGAGACAAACAAGGCGAAGACTCGGTTGTTACGGCACGCCGTGAACTTGAAGAAGAAGCTGGGTTCACGGCAGGCACTTTGCTCAGTATCGGTAGCCACGAGTCGGCTCCCGGTATCAGCAATGCAAGGGTTGACTTGTTTTTGGCGACAGATCTCGTCGAAACCAAGGTTGATCGTCACGGACCAGAAGAGCAATTCATGACGATTCGTTATATTGCGTTTAATGAGACTCTTGAAATGATCAAGCGTGGCGAAATCACCGACGGTAAAACCATTATTGGTCTGCTGATGGTGGCACAAAACTTCAGTCATTATCTGTAACGCGTCAGATTATGGCTGCTGACCCTCTCGACACGTTTATGACTTGGATGCGAGTTGAACAAGGCCGCTCGCTAAACACGCTTATGGCATATGAGCGAGACATAAATGGCTTCGTGATTTGGTTGAAAGAGCAAAAAGCAAATGTGATGAACGCAAGCCCACAACACCTCGAACGATTTGTGGCCCATCTTCGTGCAGTCGGCAAAGCCCCAAAATCTGTGGCGCGCCAATTCGCTGCAGTGCGAATGTTCTATCGCTATCTCGCTCAAGAAGGAATTCGAGCCGAGAATCCGGCAGCACTAGTCGACGGTGTAAAGGTGCCGAGCAGTTTGCCTAAGGCGATTTCTGAAGACGAAGTTGCATTGCTATTGGCTGCCGTAACTGGTGTCGACTCGTTTGCACGGCGAGATCGTGCAATTCTCGAATTTCTTTATGCAACTGGGGCGCGTGTGGCAGAAGTTTGCACTCTCTCGATGAGCGACATCGATATGCAAGATTCGCTTGTGCGGCTTTTTGGTAAGGGTTCGAAAGAACGCATTGTGCCATTTGGGCGACCATGTCACGAAGCGTTGAGCGATTATTTTGACCTGGGCGGTCGCGACGCTTTGGTGCCAGAACAGTGGGCGAGTCGTGAAGCAAGCGATGCAGTGTTTCTTGGCGTGCACGGTACGCGCTTATCACGTCAGGCGGTTTTCAATATCGTGCGAAAATATGCAGCCTTGGCAAATATTAAAGAGATTTCGCCTCACGCATTGCGTCACTCGTGTGCAACTCACATGTTGGTGCACGGGGCTGACTTGCGTGTGGTTCAAGAGTTGCTGGGTCACGCTTCAGTGAGCACCACTCAGATCTACACAAAAGTCGACAATGAAGTGCTTTATGAGATGTATCGAGAAGCGCACCCGCGAGCACGCAAGCAGCCATGACTAGCGCGGTTCACTTAGCTAAGCGTTTCTTCGGAGCGTTGGGTCGTGCACCGATCGGTGAAAGTCAAATTGAACTTGTGCAGACGACTTTGTTAGATAGTGAGTTTGCGCTTTGGTCGGCAATGATGTCGATCGATAAAAAGCACAGCATAAAAGTGATGAGTCGGTTTATGCAGATCTACCCACAAGCAACTGCGACGCAAGTGCGAGCTTCATTGCTGCACGACGTCGGCAAACTTGAATCTAATTTAAGTGTATTTGCGCGTGTGTTGGCGACGATCGTTGGTGAACGTGGCTCAAGATTTGCAAAATATCACGCTCATGAAAAAATCGGCGCACAGATGTTGCGCCAAGCGGGTAGCGACGAAGAAACTTGGCAACTTGTGGCTGGCGAAGTTTCTGACTCGCCACAACTGCAAACCGTATTGGCCGCATTGCGCCAAGCTGACGAAATTTAATTGCTGCTGAGAAAACCAATCGACTTTTGTGCCCGCGCGAGAGTTGCACTAGCCACCACTTGAGCACGCGAGTTGCCCTTGTGGATGAGACGCATAAGTTCGGCTTTGTCGTTTAGTAACTCTTTGTAGCGAATTTGAATTGGCTCAAGCATTGCAATCACCGCTTGCGCACTCGCTGACTTTAGGTCGCCATATCGCGTGTAACTTTCGGCTGCTTTTTGTGGCGTTGTATTCGTCGCAGCAGCCAAAATTTCGAGCAAATTTGCGACACCAGGTTTGCGCTCACGATCAAAAACCACATCAGAGTCACTGTCGGTGACTGCGCGTTTGAACTTCTTATCTATTTTTGCTGGTTCATCCAACAAATAGATCACTCCCGAATCATCATCGCCAGATTTCGACATCTTAGAAGTCGGGTTTTGTAGATCCATTACTCGTGCGCCACTGGCTGGCGTAACTGCTTTGGGGATCACAAACGTGTCACCGAACCGATGGTTGAATCGAATGGCGATATCGCGAGTTATCTCGATGTGTTGTCGTTGATCGTCACCCACTGGTACTTCGTTCGCGTCGTAAAGCAAGATATCGGCAGCCTGTAGAGCGGGGTATGTAAACAACCCAGCTGAAACAAACTCGGCTTCACGTTTTGCCGATTTGTCTTTGAATTGCGTCATTCGGCTGAGTTCGCCAAAAGAGACGGTGCATTCCATTATCCAGCCCAATTGGCTGTGTTCAGGAATATGACTCTGCACAAATACTGTCGCCACGTCTGGATTCAGGCCAACAGCAAATAGCATCGCTGCGAGCTGCAGGGTGTTGGTGCCAATAACGCCTGGTGTTTCAGTCACGGTGAGCGCGTGCAGATCGACGATTCCGTGAAAGACGTCTGCCTTGTCTTGGCCAGCGACCCAATTGCGCAAAGCGCCAAGATAGTTACCGAGGTGCACCTCGCCAGTGGGCTGGATGCATGAAAGAACGCGAGTCATATTGCAACCTTACTTGCCGACATTGAATGGGCAGGGGAGGTAATCTCGCAGGTGATGAAATACGCAGTTTCGACCCCGACATTTGAGGGGCCATTTGAGTTGCTTTTGCATCTAATTCTCAAAGAAGAAGTCGATATCCATGAAGTTTCACTTTCAAATATCGTCACTGCATACCTTGACGAAGTTGCCAAGATGCAGAACATTGATCTTGATCTAGCGACCGAATTTCTTCTGATTGCGGCAACTCTGATTGAACTAAAGACTCGTCGATTGTTGCCTGGCAAAGATGATGGCGATCTAGACGAAGAGCTCGCATTGTGGGAAGAACGCGATTTGTTGTTGGCTCGTCTACTCGACTGTAAAACGTTCAAAGATGTGGCGACAGTTTTCAGCGATCTAGTAAGTCGTGCAGACTTGAGTTTTCCGCGCATGGCTGGACCCGAAGAACGCTTCGCGTCGCTAATGCCAGATCTACTTGAGGGTGTCAGTCCGTTGCGTTTGCAACGTGCGTTCATGCGGGCGGCTGCACCGAAAGCACCAAAAGTGATTGGCCTTGAACACGTTGCGCCGATTCGGGCAAGTGTCGCCGAAGCCCTTGTGACAGTTGCCGAGCAGATGCGGCAGTCGGGTCGAATGACTTTTCGTGAAATCGTTGGCGACATAACTGACAAGATTGAAGTCGTCGTTAGATTCTTGGCGATTCTCGAACTTTATAAACAAGGCCGAGTTGAACTTGATCAAGTGATGCGATTTGGTGACATTCAAGTCGTGTGGTTGGGCATTGAAGAAGAATCAATCGCAATTGATAACTATGAGGGATGAAAATGAGTAAAGAAGAAACAAATTTAGATCCAGAAGTAGTGCGAGCACTTGAAGCGATTCTGCTTGTGGCAATGGAACCTGTCGCTCCCGCGCTTCTGGCACAACTGCTTGAGATTTCGCAGGCAACCGTCGAAGCATTATGCGAGCGTTTAGCGACGACCTATGAGGCCGCAGGTCACGGTTTTCAACTTGTCAAAGTCGCAGGTGGATTTCGTTTTCAGTCGCACCCTGATTTGGCGCCATACGTCGAGCGATTTGTGCTCGACGGACAGCAAGCACGCGTGTCTTCTGCCGCTTTAGAAACTTTGGCGATCATTGCCTACAAACAACCATTGTCGCGTTCACAGATTGCATCAATTCGTGGCGTTGACCCAGAGGCAGTAATGCGAACTCTGCAAGCTCGTGGATACATCACCGAAGTGCAACGAGATGATGGCCCGGGTCAAGCAGTGTTGTTTGGTACGACGCCGTTGTTTTTAGAGCGACTAGGCATTGCATCGCTTGAAGACCTGCCAAGCATCGCCGACTTTGTGCCAGACGCAAGTGTGGTCGAAACCCTTGAAAGAAGTTTGCGCGTTACGGCCGAAGATCCAATCTCACCCGAGCAATAGGTCAGGCTTTTAACGCCAATGCCTGACAACTCTGGTTTTGGCATTAGTGGTGAACTTGCCAGTGACGACGGCGAGCGTCTGCAAAAAGTTCTAGCCCGAACTGGTTGGGGTTCGCGACGCGAGTGTGAAATTCTGATCGAAGATGGTCGGGTCAAAGTAAACGACGAGGTTGCGGTTTTAGGTCGGCGCGTAAAAACAGCAACAGACAAAGTCGAAGTAGACGGCGTAACAATCGGGGTTGCTCCTGGCCTTGTTTACTATCTGTTGAACAAGCCTGTTGATGTGATTACAACTGCCAAAGATACGCACGGACGCCAAACCGTTATTGAACTCGTGCCACTAGAGCCACGAGTGTTTCCTGTTGGTCGACTTGACGCCGAAACAGAAGGCCTTTTGATCTTGACAAATGACGGCGAACTAGGGCATCGACTGACTCATCCAAGTTTCGGAATTGAAAAAGAATATTTAGCTCATGTTGATTGCTCGAGCAGCGGCGTAAGCGAGTCTGCGCTAAAAAAATTGCGTGACGGAATCGAACTTGACGACGGAATAACATCGCCAGCAGAAGTTGGTCAACTTCAGCCGGGAGTTCTGCGAATTGTGATTCACGAAGGACGAAATCGGCAGATCAGACGAATGTGTGATGCAGTCGGCCACCCAGTTGAGCGACTGGTACGAGTTCGTGTCGGGCCACTTATCGATCGAACACTGGCACCTGGAAAGTGGCGTCATCTAACAACAGCAGAGGTTGTGTCTTTAAATCAGGCGACGTCAAACTAAGCCAAAGGTAGAATTTGAAGGTGGCTACACGACGCGCAAACGTACTTGGACTCGGACTAATCGGTGGTTCATTGGCTCTAGCGCTCAAGAAGAATGGTTTCTCAGTTTCTGGTAGCGACGCCAACAGCGAGACCGAAAAACTTGCTCTAGAACGTGAAATAATTTCAGCGATTGGTATTGATGCAGATGCTGAAATTAGTTTTGTTGCAACACCCGTTACCGCAATACCGGCACAAGTTCAACTTGCGCTCAAGAAAACAAAAGGCATTGTGTCTGATGTTGGCGGAGTCAAAGCATCAGTAGTCGAGTCGATTAGTGATCCGCGATTCGTCGGCGGTCACCCAATGGCAGGCAGTGAACTTGCAGGTCTAGACGGCGCCGACGAGTCACTTTTTGAGGGTGCGGTTTGGGTTTTGACTCCATCTGGTGTGTCATCAGACGAGACTTTCGAAAAGCTAGCCAAAATAATCGGATCGCTTGGCGCCGAGATTGTTGTGCTTGACGCACAACGCCACGATCGCCTCGTTGCTGTGGTCAGCCATCTGCCGCACTTGACTGCGGCGACGCTGATGGGATTGGCGCAAGTGACAGCAGAAGAACATGTTGCAGTTCTGCGACTCGCTGCTGGCGGGTTTCGTGACATGACACGTGTTGCATCAGGTCAACCACAAATTTGGATCGACATTTGTCGTGAGAATCGTTCAGCGATTTTAGATGCGCTCGACGGCATGATTGCCGGGCTCTCAGAGATGCGAAAGATAGTTGATCAGCAGAGCGACAAAGAGCTACTGGCTCGATTGTCGGCTGCCCGTAATGCGCGCGCAAACCTGCCGGGTCGCGTTCATGAACTTATGGATGTCTGTGAAGTGCGTGTACCAATACCTGACAGATCAGGTGCAGCTGCAGAAATCTTTACATTGGCAGCCGACTTGGGTGTCAACATCGCCAACTTTGAAGTTTCACATTCAGTCGAAGGTGACCGCGGAATATTGGTGCTAATTATTGACAAGGCGAGTGCCGAGATGTTTCGCGGGGGTCTGATGGCGCGTAAGTTTCGTCCAAGTATTCAAACTGTCGCGTGACCCAAGTGAATAGTGGGCGAGTAGTCACAGTTCCAGGTTCAAAGTCAATTGCAAATCGAGCATTGGTTTGTGCCGCGTTGGCTGATTCAGATTCGGTTATTTCAAATTGTGCACCTGGCGATGACACCGAGGCGATGACGACTGCGCTAGTAAAACTTGGCGTGAAAGTTTCGCGAGATAATGACTCAGTTTCTGTTTCAGGGCGTCTCGACCTTGATGATTCGAAGAATTTAAGTCTTGATGCCAAGTTGGCAGGTACGACGTCGAGATTTCTCACTGCACTGTGCGCACTACGTAACGGCACGACGACCATTGATGGCTCAGAGCCACTGCGTAGGCGTCCAATGGCGGGTTTGCATGATGCACTACGTCAACTCGGGGCATCTGTCGGATCACGTGGCCAAAGCGGCTGTCTGCCTGTTGAAGTTGCTCGCGGTGCAAGTTGGGGCGCACAAATTGAAATTGACGCAAGTATGTCGAGTCAGTTCACGAGTGCTCTGATGATGATCGCGCCGTACTTTCCTCGCGGATTAGAAATTGAACTCAAAGAAAATGTCGTGTCTCGTGGCTATATCGAGATGACCATCGGTGTGATGCGTGCATTCGGTGCGCAAACTGATATTTCAGGAAACAAAATTTGGATTGCCCCGGGGCGATACAGCGGTACGAGTTACCAAGTTGAGCCAGATGCATCGTCGGCTTCGTATCCGTTGGCTGCCGTGGCGATTAGCGGTGGGCAAGTGACGATCGCTGGCCTTACGCGAAATAGTTTGCAGTCTGATGTTGCCTTTGCCGATTTACTCGCTCAGATGGGCTGCAAGGTCTCGCAAAGCAGTGCCGGGCTGCAGGTGTCTCGTGATAGCAATCAGAAACTTAACGGCATCACAGTTGACATGAGCCAAATCAGTGACTGTGTGCCGACACTTGCTGTTGTTGCGCTATTTGCACAGTCTTCAACAGTCATAACTGGTGTCGAATTTATTCGGGCTAAAGAAAGTGATCGCATTGGTGACCTCGCGGGAGAGTTGCGTAAATTAGGGGCAAACATTAAAGAAACGCAAGATGGCATGGTCATTTCACCTAGTTCGTTGAGTGCTGCCAGTTTGGCAACTCATCATGACCATCGTTTGGCAATGGCATTTGGGCTGCTGTCTAGAGGGCTGCCAGGGCTCGTTGTTCAAAACCCCGAAGTTGTCTCGAAAAGTTGGCCCGATTATTTTGACGCTCTAAAAGCGTTTTATTTTTAGTCAATTCAGCGATTTCGTTTAGGGAAAATCGCCCCGTAGACCCGCCGTGTTCTATAATCTATTTTTACTTTCAAAAGGAGTTAGAACTTTGACACAGGCACGCGAAATCATGACATGGGAGTCTTTCGGAGTTGCAAGTCGTGAGTTAGCGGTGAAAGTTGCGCAAGATGGCTACGAGCCAGACATCATTCTGGCAATTGCGCGAGGTGGGCTGATGGCAGCCGGCGCTCTGGGCTATGCGCTTTCAGTAAAAAACACATACACGCTGAACGTCGAGTTTTATACGGGCGTCGATGAGCGTTTGCCGATTCCGATTGTTTTGCCGCCAGTGCCGAATCTTGTTGATCTGAAAGATTCGCGAATCTTGATCGTCGACGACGTCGCCGATACTGGCCACACATTGAAACTTGTCAACGATTTTTGCCACGGTCAAGTCAAAGAATCACGAATTGCGGTGCTTTACGAAAAGCCACACTCAATCGTTAAGTGTGAATACGTCTGGAAGATGACAGATGAGTGGATCAATTTTCCTTGGAGCGACAAAGATCCAGTAGCCAAGCGCGAATTCAACGTTCGCGACGCCTGATCAACTAGCGCGTTTATTTCGCGAGAATAGTAATTGCCGCGTTTTTACCGCTCGCACCCCACACACCAGCACCTGGAAACGTGGCGGCTCCTGTAAGAAACAAACCCTCGATGGGTGTGCGGTAACGGGTCAGTTCGGGTTGTGAGTTGAGCAAGGCAGCCAAAGGTCCGCCAGCGAAACTTGTGGCGTGGCCTTTTGGTAAAAAGAAGTCTGTTTCATAATTTGCTGGTGTCACGCATCGCCAATCAGCGATTGAATCAATGAAACCTGGTTCGACAATCTCGGCATATTTATCGAGCCAACGCTTTGGTTCGGCGTTTGAAGTCCAACCGTTTTTAAATGAGAACGGCGTGAAGAGTGCCTCAAGACTGAAAACATGATCAGACTTATTCGTCATTGATGGATCAAGAATTGACGGAAGATTGACAAGCAACGCGGGTTGCTCAAGAATTTCGCCGCGTGGGATCATCTCGAAACCCTGGTGCAGTTGTTCGGTTGATGGACTGACGACAAGTGTTGCGGCGAGCGGGTCAACACCATGGCGATCAAAAAACTGCTGATCAATGTGTCGATATTTTGGAAGCGCCGTGATACGAGCGTCAATCTTTGATTCGTAGCCCTCATAATGTGGAGTTTTGCGCCACTTGTCAATAACTTGTTTGGCACTAGCCGGCGGATTCTTTAGCCACTTTAAAAACGTGTCGTGTGGATTGCACGCCGACACTACGCAGTCTGCATAAAATTCTGTGCCGTCTGTCAATGCGACGCCACGTACTTTTGATCCTTCGCACAGAATCTGAGCGACACGAGCGTTAGTCATGACGACGCCCGCATTTGATTCGATGCTTCGTCGCAACGAGATTGGCACCATGCCACTGCCACCAATTGGTCGGCCAACTTTAGAAACATGACGCATCGCATAAGTCAGAGCAGCAAGACCTGTGCCTGGTGTGTGTGGCGAGATACCCCATACAGTCGGGCCGGTTACGAGAGCGGGACCGATTAAGAGTTCAGACTTAAAATACTTTTGCAAGACCTGTGCCGATGACATTCGGCTCCAGCGCAACATCGTTGTCACACCTTTTGCTCGTCGTGCCAACACTTTTGTTATGAGCGACCGACGTGTGGGCGGTTGGCTTGCAGCTTCGAGGATCAGTTCGACCACCGGCACTGCATCGCGCACATATGCGCGATAACCATCTACTTCGTCTTTGAACATTGATTTCATTACATCAATCGTGCGATCAACATCGCGAAAGTGCGGCCAGATGCGCTTGTCATCCCATGAGGTAGCCAACTGTGTTGGGTCAACGTCAAGATATTTCAGACCATGCTTTGCGAGGTCTAGTTCTTCGCTAACGCCAGTCGTTCTAAAAGTGAGATGATCGCAGTTACAGATATTTACTGTCACTCCCGAGAATTCTTCGCTTGAAGCAGTGCCACCAACTTCGCTCCTGGCTTCAATAACCAAAACTCGCTGACCACTTTTGGCGAGGTATGCAGCACAAACCAGGCCATTGTGTCCACCGCCAATGATGATCGAGTCATAGTTACTGCCACTATTAGTCATGCTCCATATTGCCATCTAGATAGTGTTAGTGCCATGTCTAAAGCGATAAAACGCCTAGGTGATCTTCGCGGCCCAGAGGTTGCAGGCAAGATTACATCGCGATCGATTTTCGTTCAGCCGCTTGGTGCAATTGAGCAACACGGCCCACATTTACCGTTCAACACCGACGAAGTGGTGGCTACTTCGGTTGCCGAAGCGGCAGTTGCAAAAGTGGGCGAGTCACTGGATGTTTGGCTGTTGCCAACTCTGACGTATACGAAGTCAAATGAACACGCCTGGGCGCCAGGCACAATCTGGCTTTCGGCAACCACGATGCTGAGTGTGCTCGACGACATCGGCAGGTGCATTTCGCGAACGAATGCTCAGAAACTTGTTTTTTTAAACGGTCACGGTGGCAACTCGGCACTGTTAAATGTTGTAAATCGAGAATTGCGTCTCAACTACGGATTGCAAACCTTTACGGCCCACCCGTCAATGCCACCAGATCAAGGTGGCGGCTCTGCAGAGAGTGAACTCGGCATGGGTATTCACGGTGGTACTGATGAGACATCGGTGATGTTGCACTTGCGACCAGATTTGGTTGACATGTCTAAGGCTGTGCGTCGCATTCCAGAAAAGATGGCCATGAACAAGCATGTTCGTTTTGGTGGCTCAGTGAGTTTCGGCTGGCTCTCGAACGACTTTTTTGTCGAAGGTCATATCGGTGACCCGACGTTCGCTACAGCCGAGATGGGCGCTCGCATGTTCAACTCTGCGGTTCAAAACTTCGCTGACGCACTTGCTGAAGTTTCAACATTCAACTTCGGTAAATAAATTTAAACCCGTAAATGACACTCGGGGGGCGCGAACGCCCCCCGAGGTATCAATTCTTAATTATTGATCGTTATGGCAATGCGATAGTTGGATCAATAAATTCGTTCGTCACGATGTCTGCAGCGGTGAGACCTTCTTGCATCTTCGCGCCGATCTTCGTGTACACCGGTACTGCTGAGGCGATGAACGCTTCTACGCGCTCAAGGTCGAAGCTTCCCAATGTGCCGTCTGGGCTATTGGCAATCAGGCCGTTTGAAAGACCCAACTCAACTGCTGCAGCAGCCTGACCAGCGTCATACAACCAACCGTTGTTGTACTGACCAACAAGATCCAAGATCAATGCGTTTGCACGTGCTGGGTCTGTTACGTAGTCAACTTGTGATTGCTGAATCATTGGAACAAGAAGCTTCAAGCAGTCTTTGTTTGCCTCAACTACATCTGGCTTTCCACCAAGTGACTGAGCGTATGCTGTCCAGCCTGCTTCGTGAATCGTCTGATATGCAACTGGTTTTGCCCAGTCAGTGAGAACATTCTGGTAGTAGTACGGCTCTGAAGTTGCGAATCCTTGTTGTGCAGCTTTGCCACCGTCAGCTACGAAGTTGGCAGGTGTGCCGTCGTAGTTGCCGTCGACTTGCTTTGAATCAAGAATGCCATTGGCTGTGAAGTACTCCATGTATGCAGCACCACCGAAGTAACGAACCTTCGCGCCAGTTGCCTTGAGATCGGCAATTGTTTTGACGTCTGGGTAGGTCGCTGGGTCCCACATGATGATCTGTGGGTTGATGTTGAACGGAGCCACAACAGTCATTGTTGGGAACTCGCCTGAATCTTGCACTGCACCGTCTGTGCTAACGAACGCCAAGAAAATTTCTGGGTCCGAGTACATCAACGATGTTGGTGATGTGAAACCTACGGCTGGTCCACCTGCGCGAACCTGAATTTTCACACCAGTGTCTTGACCCTTGGATACGAGGGCGCCGGTGACCCGAAGGCCTGCTGCGTCAACTTCGTAACCTTCGCCAACCATGTTGTACAAGAACCCGTGTTCTGATTCTGGGTTCCAGTCAGTCTGGAAAGTAATTGTGTCTGGGCAGACACCAGCAAGTGATGCAACCTCTGAGGTTGTTTCTGCTGGTGCTGTTGTTTCTTCTGTTGCTTCTTCGGTTGCCGTGTCGTCGCTTCCACCGCATGCGGCGAGAGTGACTAAACACAGAGCACCGAAGAGTGCAGCTGCTTTTCTCTTCATTGGTTTCTCCTGTTGTTGTCTGGGGCTGGGATTAATTGCAACTCATTATCCTTCATATTCGCTTCTTCGTTATTCATTATTCGTTTATTTTTCGTCAAGATGTCGTTACCGACCTCTTGTAGTTGTGTGCCATTTGCCGATCGCCACTTTCGAAAGCAGACCGAACAGAACGAACACAACCAGACCAAAGATGCTGGCCAAAATAATGGCCGCAATAAGTTCTGCGCCCCAAAGGCGCCCGCGGTAAATGTCAATTTGTGCACCGATACCTACGACCCCACCTTGACGGAAGTAGAAGTCACCAACCACTGCACCGATTACCGAAAGACCTGCCGAGATACGCAGGCCGACAAAAATATTTGGCATTGCGGCAGGAAATTGGAGTTTTCGTAAACGAGTGAACTTACTGGCGCCATGAAGGCTGAACAATTCGTGCTGACTGGTGTCAACTGAAAGCAAGCCGAAGAGTGTGTTGTTGACAATTGGAAAGAATGCGATCAGTACGACGACAAGAATTCTCTGCAATTGGATGCCGTCAATAAGAGCTCTAATCAGGGGAGTCATTGCCAAAATCGGCGCAGATTGAAGTGCGACGAGATATGGCCATGTGGCACGTTCCATCCAGCGGCGGGTAGCCATGAGTGTTGCGAGTGCGGTGCCGATGATGATCGTGATGAAGAGTCCAATTACGGCGATCTTCACCGAGTCCCAAAGGGAGATCAGAATCGGTTTTAGTCCTCGTTGCTCGCCAACTGACCAAGTTAAAAAACCTTCGTTAACGACACGGTGCGGAGTCGGCAACAAAAAGCGCTTTTGTGGCGGAAGAACTGTGGTCGACAGCAGATACCAAGTTGCAATGAACAAAATAAACACCACAACTGGCCCGGCAAAGTCACTAACTAGGTTGCGATCCTTTACATCACGAGGGGCATCATCGATGCGCAAACTCGGTGGCGCAGATTGATCGATCGTATTTGTCACTTTTAAAGTTGAGCCGCTCATACAAGAGCACCTCGTAGGGCGAGCGATACCTCGCCACAGATCTCAGCAAATTTAGGCTCGTATCGCAGCGAGTGTGCTCGCGGATAACTGAACGGAATATCAAAACTGCCAACAATTTGACCTGGGCGGGCCGACATCACCAGCACCTTGGTTGACATATAGACCGCTTCAGCAATCGAGTGGGTAATGAACAGGCCAGCAAAGCCCTCGATTTGAAACAACCTCAACAATTCGTCATTGAGTCTTTCACGCGTGATTTCGTCAAGTGCACCAAACGGCTCGTCAAACAAGAACACACGTGGTTTCATAACCAGTGACCGTGCAAGTGAAGCGCGCATGCGCATGCCGCCAGAAAGTTGACGCGGATATTTTTCTTCGAAGCCGGTTAATCCCACGAGATTGATTGCATCTTGTGCAAGTTTGGCGCGCTCGGCTGGCTCTATGCCATGTAACTCAGCGATGAGTTCAATATTTTTGCGCACATTGCGCCATGGCAAAAGCGTCGCGTCTTGAAATACATAGCCGATGCTGTTGCGATCAACTTCGCACTTGCCTTCGGTTTCAGTTTCAAGATTTGAAGCGATTCGAAGAAGTGTTGACTTGCCGCAACCAGAGGGCCCGACGACAGTTACAAACTCACCCAAGTTGATATCAAAAGATACGCCACCAAGTGCTTTGGTGCCATCGGGAAACGTCATACCGACGTTGTTGAACCCCAGTGCCCCAGCCACGTGTTGAGATTAGTTCATCGTTTGGGCTGTGCCAAACGCGAAGAGGTGACATGGCCATGACGGATGACAAGAGTTCTCGGCGGCGCGCTTGCGATCGCTTCACGAATTGTTGCCGATGGGGTCAGCATAAGGTCGGCGATTGAACCAACTTTTGGTGCGGCGTCTGCGAGACCCATGATGTCTCGAGCAACTGATGAGACGCTGAGAAAAGCGTCTTCGGGCAACTGATGAGCAGTCAGAATTGCAAGGCCAGCGCTTTCGAGCGGATCGCCACGGCCGATCGGATTAAACGGGTCTTGAAGATTGTCTGCTCCGACGGCTACCCGCACACCTGCTCGACGGAGAGCGGCGATCGCCGTCAAGCCACGCGGTGGGGCGCTAAGTGTGTCTCGGCCTTGCAAGAACAGGTTCGTGTGTGGCAAAGCAACTACGCCGATTTTGGCATGAGCAACTTTTTCGCTGACACGTTGTTGGGTGTCGTGACTTTGCATTCCGAGGCTCACGCAGTGACTTGCAGTTACAGAGTTTGAAAAGCCGGTTGCGACCACACGCTCAGCCAAATCTTCAAGTGAAAGTCGGTTTACATCGGTGTGTTCGTCGGTGTGCAGATCAAGATTGCAATCAAGTTCACCAGCAAGTTCGATTAACGCGATGTTTGCGCCAATCGGGTCAACATCAAGATGGGGACATCCGCCTAAAATATTGGCGCCCATTTCGATTGCTCGGCGACCAAGTTGAATATTTGCTTTGCCACTATCGCCAGAGAGTGGCCAGCCAAGTAGCGCACAAATTTGCAGATCAACGAGATCTTTCGTTCGGTTGCGTACTTCGAGCAATGCTTCAACTGCGTCAAGCGAATTCCATTCGGTGACGTCGGCGTGGGTACGAATCGCTGTTACGCCGTTGCTGGCCATCAATCGAACTGCTCGTTCGGCACGTTGAATTGTGTCGGCAACTGTGATCAGGTGGCGATTCGCCTCCATGGCGTTGATCGCACCCATTAGGTCGCCTGTGGGATTGGCGATTCGCTCTGACAAAAAAGCCTTGTCGAGGTGGGCGTGCGGCTCTGCCAGGGCCGAAGTTAACAATGCACCGTCGGCTTCAAACACCTCTTCGCTTTTCTGCGGCTCAAGCGAGGCAGAGAACTGGATGATCTCGGTTATCTTGTCGGCTGAAATTCGAACATTGAAACGACCAGTTTTACCTTCGAGTGAACAATTTCTAATCAGCATTGCTCACCAATGCAAAATCGGATTGAAAATCTAGAGCAGTGGCTCAAGATTTGGCAATGGTCGACGTTCAACTTTTTCGCCAAGTCTTGGAAACACTTCTTCAGTCACAAGGTGCATTTGCTCTGACATTTCTGCTTGGGTCAAACCCGGAAAGTCAAAGAAGAAGCAAATGTTCTTGAGATCAAGAAGATCGCGCCAAAAACCGAGTGTGTCAACTGCATCGTCAATCGAACCAATGATTTGAATTTTCTGGTCCACTGACTCTTGAACAGTAGGGCAGTGATTGAATGCGACTTTGCTGCCATCTGGATTTCGATATGACGAGAATCGACCATACGGCGACAAAAAGTTTGCGAATTCGTCGTGACCAGGCTTGCCTTTGATCATCGCTTTTTCGCGAGTCTTGGCTACGTGAATGTTCATTACGAGAGTTCGGTCTTGACCGGGGGCAACTGGTTGACCCATCTCTTCACGAATTTCGGCGTAACGATCCCACTTTTGTTTTTGGCTATCAGCATTTTGAAGCCAATAAATCGCTTTGTGACCAACTCGCGGAACATATTCAATTGTTTCAGGCGATGTCACTGGTTGGTAAACATCTACGTGACGCAACGGTTTTGGAATCAGAGTCAGATCGTCGACGTAACTGCCGCGATCTGGTATCTCGTCGGGTGGGTAGACAAAGTGCTTGCCGCGATATGAGAATCTTTCGTTGTACCAAGCGAGTTTGATTACTTCAAGGCTCTCTTCAAAAATCTCTCGGTTAATACGGTCATGTTCGGCGCTCATCGCGTTGTCGCCAGAAGCAACAACTGTGCCGAGGCTCCAAGCTTCGCGTGGAACGGTGCCGCGACCTACGCCAAATTCCATGCGACCGCCAGTGACGATGTCAGCGAGGGCAAAATCTTCGGCAAGTCTTAGAGGGTGCCACTGAGGTACAACATTGAACATCTGGCCGAGTCGAAGATTTTTTGTGACGCTGGTGAGGTGCTGGCCGAACTGAATCAAGTTTGGCAATACTTCGTAACCCTCGTATTGAAAGTGATGCTCTGTTAGCCACATCGTGTCGATGCCGACTTCTTCGGCGGTCTTGGCCCACGCGACGAGATTCTTGTAGCACTCGATCACGCTGTCGTTGCCGTAGCGACGTGAAGTTGGCGCTACTTTGCCAGCGTCATCCATTGGAACCGTACAAAAGAAGTTTGCGTCTACTCTCATTTGGTCAGAATACCTCAGTTGCCATGCCAGCACGAATTATCTTGCATTACTTTTTTTAAAATTTCAGGTCGGTCGGTCATGATGCCGTCTACGCCTAGGTCTAATAAACGCTTCATTTCAATGGGGTCGTCGATGGTCCAGACGTGAACCTGAAGTTCGGCGCGATGGGCGGCTTCGACAAACGTCTTGTCCACGATTGTTAAGGGCCCTTGGCTCACGGGTACTTGTGCAGCGTGGATATTGCGAAATTTGCCGGTGGTTCTGACCCAACTGCCGAGTCTCAACTTGGTTACGTCGCGTGGCCCCATTGAAGTGCAAAGTTTTTCGCCAAACGTGTCGCGCAAGTGATTGAGGCGCTTATCACTAAACGATCCGATGCAGACACGGTCGAATAGATCACCCTTGGCAAGACGCGCTTCGAGTGGTTGCAACGCTTGATCTGACTTGCAATCGATGTTGAGGTGCACATTGGGCCACATTGCTATGAGATCTTCAAGTAACGGAATCGGCTCGGTGCCGTTGACGCGCGCTTGCGAAACCTCGGCGAAGTCAAGTTCGCTGATGAGTCCCTGAATACCGCAGGTTCGCGAGAGATCGTCGTCGTGAAAGGCGAGAAGTTTGCCGTCACGTGTCACATGCACGTCGGTCTCCATATATATGTATCCCAGGTCTACGGCGCGCTGAAAAGCCGGCATCGTATTTTCGGGAGCGTCACTCGCACCACCACGGTGTGCGAAGGCGATTGGTGCTTGATGTTTTAAAAACGGATGAAGCACGACGGTTAATTTCGAAATCAGCGGTCGGTTAGATCGCGCGACCCGAGTTCTTCCAATATTCGTCTTTCAACAGACGTTTATAAAGTTTGCCTGTCGGATGGCGAGGTAGCTCGGCGCGAAAATCAATCGAGCGCGGACACTTGAGAGCCGCGAGAGTTTCGCGACAGAAGTTTTTGAGTTCGGCTTCAAGCTGATCTGCTTCGGCCTGATTTTTGGGCATAGTCACTGGTTGCACAACGGCTTTGACTTCTTCGCCGAATTCGTCGTTCGGAATACCAAACACGGCGACGTCAACAACCTTCGGATGATTAATCAAAACATTCTCTGACTCTTGCGGGTAAATATTGACGCCACCCGAAATGATCATGAACGCTTTTCTGTCAGTTAGATAGAGAAAGTTGTCTTGATCTAGATAACCGACATCACCGAGGGTTGTCCAGCCACGACCTAATGGGTCGCGCGAGCTCTTTGTCTTTTCTGGGTCGTTGTGATATTCGAAGTCAACCTTGCTTTCGAAATAAACAGTGCCCGATTCGTTGATCGGCAGTTCTTGGCCGTCGTCGCCACAAATATGCACTGTTGCGTTTATCGCTACACCCACGGTGCCGGGGTGGGCGAGCCACTGCTCTGAGTTGCAATACACAAAACCATTGCCTTCGCTGCCTGCGTAATACTCATGAATAATCGGACCCCACCAACCGATCATCTTTTTCTTTACTTCAATCGGGCAAGGTGCCGCTGCATGAATCGCACACTTCAAACTCGACGTGTCGTACTTTGTACGCAACTCATCGTCGAGTTTCAACATTCGCACAAACATTGTTGGCACAAGTTGTGAGTGCGTAACTTTATGTTTTTGAACAAGACGCAAATATTCTTCTGGATCGAAGTGCTCCATAATAATTGCCGTGCCGCCAAGGCGATGTGTAGTCATCGTGAATCGCAACGGCGCTGCGTGGTACAGCGGAGCTGGCGAAAGATATATTGCGTCTTTGTCGATGCCGAACAACATGCCGCATAGTGCGCTGAGCGAAGTTGGTGATCCAAGTGGGCTCATCGACAGACCGAGTTTGATGCCTTTAGGTCTGCCCGTTGTGCCACTCGAGTAAAGCATGTCAACGCCGTCGACTCGGTTGTCGATTGGCGTCGCTGATGCTTTGTCTACGACTTGCTCATACGAGTCGTATTTGTCGATTACACCGTCAAGCATTAGCCGTAAGCCAACGTTCGGGGTCGTCGCAACAACTTGCTGCGCCTGTTCAGTTTTATATTTACTAGTGATAAAAGCTTTAGCGCCACAATCATTGATGATGTAGTTCAACTCATCGGTGGTGAGCCGCGAAGAGCACGCTGTATATATGAGTCCTGCATAGTGGCAGCCCCATAAAATTTCGAAGTAGCGCGGATGGTTCTCAAGACAAAAAGCAATGTGATCACCAGCAACCAAACCGGCTTCGCGTAACACATGGCTCAGGCGATTGGCTGCGGCGTCGAGTTGGGCGAAAGTAATTACCTGTCCAGTGGTTGCCATGATTACGGCTGGGCGATCGGGGGCCTCTTGTGCAATCGCACCTGGAAACATGATTGAAAACTAGTCGGTTTTAAACAGAATTAGCGAACCACTAGATTGGCTTTACTTTCGCATGATTGCGAGATCACAGGAGAAAATCGTGGCAGTTATTGAAGTTGAAAACATTGTTGACGAAAAAGATGTAGCCGAACTTGCCGCCAAGTTGGTGGCTAGTTTCCCGCCAAGCAAGACCAAGCCCGTCGACTTTTTAGGTGCGCAATTCGACGCAGGTTTGGCGTGGGTTCATTTTCCGGTTGGTTACGGCGGCCTCGGCGCATCTCCAAAGCATCAAAAAATTGTCAACGAAGTTATTGCAGCATCATCTGGACCGTCGAGCTACATGCGCAACCCAATTGGTTACGGAATGTGTGCGCCAACAATCGCTCAGTGGGGAACCCCAGATCAGATTCAGCGCTATTTGCGTCCGTTGTTCACTGGAGAAGAAATCTGGTGCCAACTTTTTTCAGAGCCAGGCTCTGGTTCAGATTTCGCAGGTCTTTCGGCAAAGGGTGTGCTCGACGGCGAAGAGTGGATTGTCAACGGTCAAAAAGTTTGGACAACACTCGCGCACTTGTCGCGCTTTGGTTTGCTGGTTGTACGAACTGATCCACAAGCGGTAAAGCACGCAGGTCTGACAGCGTTAATTGTCGACATGCAAGCCCCAGGTGTTGAAGTACGACCACTTCGTCAGATGACAGGCGAGGCCGAATTCAACGAGGTCTATTTCACTGATACTCGAATTCCGTTCAAAGACACTTTGGGTGGCGCGGGCGACGGATGGCGAGTCAGTTTGACAACTCTTATGAACGAGCGTGTTGCGATTGGCGGAGCGATTCCGAAAAAAGCAACTGGACCAATTCGAGAAGCGATCAAGATTTGGCAGTCATTGCCAAAAAGCGAACGTTCAAGCGCCACACAAGACGAGTTGATGAAGCTGTGGATTAAAGCCGAGGTTTTGCGATTGACAAACATTCGTGCAGGTCAAAACCGTCGCATGGGTACGCCCGGACCCGAAGGATCTATCGGCAAAGTCGCCAGCGCCGAACTGAATAAAGACACGTATGAGTTTTGTGTCGACTTGCTCGGTGCAAACGGAATGCTTTATGGCAGTTACGAAATGGTGCGACCAGAAACGGCAATGAGCTTCGACTCAGTGCCTAAAGCATTTTTACGCAGTCGCGCGAACAGCATCGAAGGTGGCACGACCGAAGTTATGAAAAATATTTTGGGTGAGCGAATTCTTGGTTTGCCAGGCGATGTGCGAGTTGATCGTGACAAGCCGTGGCACGAAGTACCGCGCAACTAACAAAAATTATAGTTGCGCCTTTCAGCGAGCTTCACCGCGCAACTAGTAAACGATTAACTAGCTAGTAGCGCCAGCACGCTGCTTGCCGCAAGCTTGCGATCATCCACAATCTTTCGCGAACCGAGCGCACCCCCAAGCATCGTCGTAACTGTCGTTTCAATCGCATTCTGCAGTTGACGAATATGACGCGGCGGCGGAAAGTATTCGTCTTCTTGAGCGATGCGAACTTCACTCACGCCATTGATCGGCGCCAGTTTCGCAATAATTTGTGCCACTAACTCTTCAGGTGCTGATGCGCCCGCTGTAACACCGACGACACCAGACAAATCTTCAGGAAGTTCGCTCACGTCGTTGACTCTGTGCACAGATTTGCAGCCGACCTCGCGTGCGAGTTTTTCGAGCGCCCGTGTGTTCGACGAGTTTTCTGATCCGATCACAATGATCGCGTCGCACTCTTTGGCGATTTGCATCAAGGCACCCTGACGATTGGTTGTCGCAAAACAAAGATCGCTCTTGCCCGGTGACCACACACCTGGAAACTTAACTTTCACGGCGTCAGCGACATCTTTCCAGTCGCGATGTGAAAGTGTGGTCTGCGCGAGAATCGCTACCGGCTCATCAAATTTTCGCAACGCTGCAACTTCATCAAGAGTTTCAACCCGCGTAATCGAGTCAGGAGCAACAGCCATTGTGCCGACTGCTTCTTCGTGACCCTCGTGGCCGATATAAACGATGTGATATCCCTTTGAGGCGCGAGTCTTCACTTCGTGATGCACTTTGGTCACAAGGGGACATACCGAATCAACCACGTAGCTACCCAGCGCCACAGCCTGCTGCACGACTTGAGGTGCCGAACCGTGTGCAGAAAGCATTATCGGTCGACCTTGTGGAATCTCACTTAAATCGTCAACGAAGATTACGCCCAGCTTTTTAAACCGATCTACAACGATTTTGTTGTGCACAATCTCGTGATAGCAGTAAACGGGCGCATCAAACGTGCGAACCATCCAAGCGAGAGCTTTGATCGCCATTTCTACTCCGGCGCAAAATCCTCTCGGCGAAGCGAGGATAACTTTGTCGACGTTATTCACCGCTTCGAAGATTACCTTGAAGATGCAACGGTAAACTGTGAACGTGACATCGAACCTTGCAACCGTTGTCATCATTGGTCGACCAAACGTTGGCAAAAGCACGCTGTTCAATCGCTTTCTTGGCTCTCAAGTTGCAATTGTGCAAGACCAACCCGGAGTAACCCGAGATCGCTTTGAGCGACAGGTCGAGTGGCAGGGTCGACATTTCAATGTCGTAGACACCGGCGGATGGATGCCCGGTGGAAGCGAACTTGATAGCAAGGTGAGTCGTCAGGTTGAGTCGGCAGTGAAAGAAGCAGATTTGGTGTTATTCGTCGTTGACTCGACAGTTGGCGTGCTTGATGATGATCAGGCAATCGCCAAATGGTTGCGCACAAGTGGTCGAGAAGTTTTGGTTGTCTCAAACAAAGTTGACACCGACAAACGCGAATTCGATAAGTGGGAGTTCTTGTCGCTCGGTCTTGGAGACCCGTACCCGGTTTCGGCTCTTCATGGTCGCAAGGCAGGCGATGTATTAGATGAAGTGATTGTTCGCTTGCCGCGTCGCGAAGGTGACGATCGAGAAGAAATCAAACCAGATCGCAACGATGCGAATCGCACGCCCGGTGTGCCGCGAGTTTCAATTGTGGGCCGACCAAATGTTGGCAAGAGCACATTGTTCAATCGTTTGGTTGGGCAAGACAGATCTGTTGTGCATGACATGCCAGGTACAACTCGCGACTCGATTGACACGTCGGTGAACACACCAGACGGACCGATCGTTTTCGTTGACACTGCAGGTATGCGACGTCGAAGTCGAGTTGACGAGTCAACCGAGTATTACTCGTTTGTGCGAGCATTGCGAGCTGTCGATGAATCTGACATTGCGTTATTGGTAATTGACGCAACAGAAGGCATCACGGGTCAAGATCAACGTCTCGCCGAACGTATTGATGCTTCAGGTAGTCCGGTTGTTGTTGTGCTTAACAAATGGGAAATTCTCAACGCCGATCAACGGGCTGAGATCGATATTGAGATCGGTCGCAAATTATTTTTTGTCGGCGACGCACCAGTTCTCAAAATGTCTGCGCTGACCGGCAAAGGCGTGCAAAAACTCTTGCCCGTATTGCAAGACTCAATTGAGCAATACCACCGACGCGTGCCAACCCGCGACGTCAACCGAGTAATCGCGCGTGCGCAACAGCAACAGCCGGCCCCAAGTGGCGGGCGAGTGCTTTATGCGTTGCAGGGTGCATCTGATCCACCAACGTTTACTTTGTTTGTTAACAAAGAACTGCCACCAACGTATTTGCGCTATCTCGAGCGATCAATTCGTGAAGGTTTCGAATTCGGATCTGTGCCGATCAAAATTCGCGTGCGAAAGCGGGCAGAGTAGTTCGCCATGCCATGGTGTGAGCCGTGCGCAAAATATTTTGTACCGAATGCTTTGACAATTGAAGGTGGTTGCCCCAAGTGTGGTGCAGTAGTTGGGCAATCAGACATAAACGGTCGGTCAATCGACCCGCTGGTGACTGCCAAGACTCTCGACTTGCGTGCCCTTGCCAGCACAGATGGGCAAGACGAAAAGGCTCCGTGGCATTTCAAACTTTTGGTCTCGGCGCTCGTGATTTATATTTCGTGGCGTGTGGTGTCGCTGTTTATCTGAGATACCTTGACAGTCGCCATTGCAAAGAACGGGCTGTGGCGCAGCTTGGTTAGCGTGCTTGTCTGGGGGACAAGAGGTCGGGAGTTCAAATCTCCCCAGCCCGACTGAATGTAGTTGATTTTTAATCTCGTCTAGGATTTAACGAAATATAAAGTTGACATGTGTAGATCGGGGAAAAGTGAAATTAGCAGATCGTTTGAATCGTCTCGGAACAGAAACCGCATTTGCTGTTGCGGCAACCGCTGCTGATTGGTTGGCAAAAGGTAACGAGGTTTTCCCGTTTCATCTTGGTGATTTGAATCTCGCGACACCAGCCAATGTGTCTGCAGCGATGCAGCGCGCCGTGAGTGAAGGTAAAACTGGATACTGCCCGAACGCCGGTATCGCGCCTTTGCGACTGGCGTTGGCAGAGAGTCTTGGCAGACAGCGCAACATTACATTCGCACCAGAGAATGTCGCCGTGCAGCCAGGTGGCAAACCAGTGATTGGCAAGTTCCTGCGTGCAGTGATGAACCCAGGTGATGAAGTTCTTTATCCGAATCCGGGGTTTCCGATTTATGAAAGCCAAATTGAATTCAATGACGGCATCGCAGTGCCATATCGCTATTTAGATACACCCGACGGTTTTCAAATTGACCTCGATTATTTGAGGTCAAAAATCACAAACAAAACTAAAGCACTTGTTTTAAATGACCAACAAAACCCGCTTGCCGCCGAAATGACAGATGAAGAGCGTCAAGCTCTCGCAGATTTGGCCAACAAGCACAATCTTTGGGTGTTGTCAGACGAAGCGTATTTTGACATTCGATATGCGGGTGAAAGTAAGAGCATTATTTCGCTGGCGGGCATGCAAGAGCGCACAGTGATTCTCTATACATTTTCCAAAAAATTTGCGATGACTGGTTGGCGACTTGGTGCTGCAATTGGTCCTAAAGAAATTATTGATCGAATTTCAAAGCTCAACACCAACGAAGAGAGTTGCACGGCACAATTTGTTCAATGGGCTGGTGTCGAGGCAATCAACGGTGACCAGTCTGGCGCAAACGAATTATTGCGTGTGTTAAAGACTCGACGAGATGCGACTATTGCGGGAATCGGCAGCGTGCCAGGCATGCGAGTGCACACGCCGAATAGTGCTTTCTATGTGTTCCCAGAAGTTTCAGAAACTATGAAACGTACAGGGCACAAAGATGTCGCTGATTTTGCGCTTGACGCGTTGCACAATTCTGGCATGTCTTTTTGCACACGACGACACTTCGGTCGACCGGCAGATGACGAAACTGGAAACTACATTCGGCTTGCATACAGCGGCATCAACAACGACAAGATTGACAAAGGTCTCGCGCGATTGTCTGAATGGGTCAGTTCGAAGTGAGTTTACGGTTAGTCGTAACAGGCAAGATTCCTAATGCGGGTTTAGAAGTTCTTCGTCAAGCAGGTTTTACTCCAGACGCATGGATGAACGACACCGCAATCAGCCGCCAAGAATTGCTAGAAAAAGTTAAAGGTGCCGATGTCTTGGTTACTTTGCTGACCGAGCGAGTTGACGAAGAACTTCTTCAAGCAGCTGGGCCGCAGCTAAGAGCGGTATGCAATGTTGCGGTTGGCTACAACAATATTGATGTTGCGGCGTGTAAATCTCGAAACGTTTTGGTGACTAACACGCCAGGCGTGCTGACTGACGCCACCGCCGACATCGCAATGGCGCTGATATTGATGGTGACGCGTCGACTGGCAGAGGGCGAGCGAGTGATTCGCAGTCAAACACCGTGGCAATGGGGCATGTTTTACATGCTTGGCACAGGCATTACAAACCGAGTCCTCGGGGTGGTTGGTATGGGAGCAATCGGTATCGCGACAGCAAGACGAGCAAAAGCCTGCGGAATGTCGGTTGTCTATTTTTCGCGTAGCGAAATTGATTCTAAAGTCGCGACAGAACTTGGTGCGAAAAAAGTTTCACTAGATGAGCTTCTCAAGACAAGCGACGTTGTGTCAATTCACTGTCCATCAAATGAAGCGACGCACCATTTAATCGGCGCTCCCCAATTTGCGATGATGAAGAAGTCGGCATTTCTTGTCAATACCGCACGTGGACCGATCGTTGACGAACAAGCTTTAGTCGACGCGCTTGAAGCCAAAGAGATTGCTGGCGCTGGTCTTGACGTTTTCGAATTTGAACCCAAGATAAACGCCGGATTGCTGCAACGAGATGATGTTGTTTTGATTCCTCACCTTGGTTCGGCGACGACAGAAACGCGTGACGCGATGGCAACCCTTGCAGCCAAGAACGCAGTAGCGATTGCAACGGGCAACTCACCTTTAACTCAAGTCAGTTGATCGTTATTTAATGCGAGGCCTCGGAACACTAATTAATACTCTCACCGTGTTGGCCGGCGGTGGACTTGGTTTATTGATCGGCGACAAAATCCCAGATCGGGTGCGAGTAATAATCGTTCAAGTAATCGGACTAGTGACACTTGCAATCGGACTACGCGATGTTATGAACACCGACAACATGGTGTTTCCTTTGGTCGGTATGGTCATCGGTGCAATTCTTGGTGAATTTTTGAAAATTGAAGATCGACTTGCTTTGCTCGGTGACTTGTTGCGTCGAAAATTCGCGAAGAATGCCGGCGAAAGCAAATTTGTGAATGGCTTCGTTACTGCAACTTTGTTGTTCTGTATCGGGCCGTTGACGATTCTTGGTGCGATTGAAGACGCGAGTGGTAAGACGCCGCAGTTGTACATAATCAAGGGAACGCTCGACGGTTTCATGATGATCATCTTTTCGGCCCTCTACGGAGTCGGCGCTTTGTTCAGCGCCGTGAGCGTGTTCGTGGTTCAGGGCACCTTGACAGTGTTTGGCGCTTCACTTGACTCACTTTTGGATGATCGAATGCGACTTGAACTCTTTGCTGCAGGTGGTTTGGCGGTAATGGCGATCGGCATCAACTTGCTTGAAATCAAGAAGATTCGACTCGGCTCACTGTTGCCTGGTTTGATTCTGACCCCGATTCTTGTTTGGATCTTCGCCACCCCAAATGGGCTTATTCAATAACACTGCAGAATGTGCGGAAGGTTTAACTCAATAGCGAGTGGTAAAGACTTTGCATCGGTCTACGACGCACAATTTTTGACTGACGAATTGCTGCCGAATTTCAATGTTGCGCCCACGACTTTGGTTTACGTCTTACACAGGCAAGACGGCGGGCGAGTGCTCGACGCAATGTCATGGGGTCTTGTGCCAAGTTGGTCAAAAGACAAAACTCGTGCTGCCAGCATGATCAATGCGAGGAGCGAAACCTTGACTGAAAAACCTAGTTTTAGAAACCTAGTTTCTGAGCATAGATGTGTTTTGCCGATACAAGGTTTTTATGAATGGCAGAATCTGCCGAGCGAGACGAAAAAGCCAAAGAAGCAGGCACACTACATTTCTCGCGTCGATGAAAGACCAATGACGCTTGCTGGTTTGTGGACAATATGGAAGCAACCAGACAGTTCGCTTTTGCGAACCTGCACAATTATCACGACCGAAGCAAATGAGAAGCTCTCACCAATTCATCACCGCATGCCAGTAATTCTTGAACGCGACTCAGTTGAGATTTGGTTGGGTGAATCTAAGGCACTGCCAAACGATTTGTTGATTGCAGCAAAAAACGAAATTGTGAAGAGCGAGCCAACCAGTCGACTAGACCGCGCCAGCAACTCCAGCACTGCGCAACTCGACGATGATTCGTCGGGCCGCCTCTTCTAGTTCTTCGCGCGGAACGTTCGTTCTAGCATTCGCAAATTCAAGATCTGCCATTGAGTTGCTTGGGATCACATGCAGATGACAGTGCGGAATCTCGTAGCCCGCAATTACAAGTGCAATGCGCTCGCAGTTAAAAGCACGTTTTGTTGCATCACCGATAATTTTTGCTACACCAAATAAATGACTATTCAAATCTGCAGTTAGGTCTGTCCACTGGTCAACTTCTTTGATTGGCACAACAAGGGTGTGGCCAGTCGTGATTGGGCTAATTGTCATGAAGCCAACACAGAGATCATCGCGATAAACAAATGTGCCAGGTATTTCGTGGTTGATTATGCGAGAAAAAAGTGTTGATGCCACGCATTCAGCGTAGGGCATTCGGTGACTTGTACGCTCGTGTCATGCCATCGGATCGATTGTTGACCGTGCCTAACTTGATCACCTTGGTTCGTTTGTTTTGTCTGCCAGTTTTTCTTTGGTTGCTTTTTGGTGTTGAAGATAAAGCTGGTGCAGCATGGCTGCTCGGTGGACTTGGCGCGACAGATTGGGTTGACGGTTGGGTCGCGCGCAAATTTAATCAGCAGAGCAACTTTGGGGCCATATTCGACCCGAGTGTTGATCGCGGTCTTTTTATAGTTGCAGTGTTAGCAATTGTGATTGACAACTCAATGCCGATGTGGCTGGCCGTGGCGATCTTGTTTCGCGAGATCGCGGTCGCATTGGCAATGGCAATCGCAACTTTTTTTGGCATGCAACGGTTCGCGGTCAGCATTTGGGGTAAGCGTTATACGTTCTTGATGATGTTCGCCGTTCCGTTGATGTTGTTGGCGGCTGACGACGGTCGGGGAGCGCAATTGGTGCTGGTCGGCGCTTGGGTTTTTGCGATTCCGGGATTGATCATGTCGTACACGACGGCTTTTGGTTACATTCCCAAGATTCGACAAAACCTTCATTCGGGACGAGCGCTTCGTCGGGGCTAACTTTGGGTTATGAAGATTCCCGATGATCGTCGTTATTCACCTGATCATCAGTGGGTTGTATTGACAGGCAAGCAGGCGCGAATCGGTGTAACTGACTATGCACAAGATGCCCTTGGTGATGTTGTGTTCGTTCAGTTGCCAATTGTTGGCGAGTCGTTGCCTGCAGGTGCGACATGCAGCGAAGTAGAAAGTACAAAGAGCGTTTCAGATGTTTATACGCCGATTGCTGGCACAATTAGCAATGTGAATGAAACTTTGGTTGAGAACCCGGGATTGATCAACTCAGATCCGTATGTGGCGGGTTGGATTTTTGAGATCTCAGTTGATGACGCAGCAAGTGGCGCCAATCTTTTAGATGCGTCGGCCTATCGACAGTTGATTGAGGGTTGAGGGTTTATGTCCTACGTTTTTTGTAACCAATGCGGTCACCGCAATCCACCTAGTTCGTCGTTTTGTTCTTCGTGCGGCGCAGTTTTAGACATGCCCGATGAACGCACCGTGGTAATCGCCCAAGTTGACGCGCTGCAAGACCTGCCGGGGCCAAGCGATAATGCTTCGATTCGGCTCGGCGATGTTCACGGTCATGGTGTTCTTGTAATTCGCTCTGGTGAAATGACTGGCAGTCGTTTTACTTTGAGCAAAGACGTAACACTTATCGGGAGACACCCTGAAAGCGATATTTTGCTCGATGACATAACAGTTTCTCGGCGTCACGCTGAAGTGATTAAGACGTCAAGCGCCTTAATCGTGCGCGACTTGGGCTCATTAAACGGAACATACGTCAACCAGACAAGGGTTGACGAGTTCACACTTAAGCACGGCGATGAATTGCAAGTTGGCAAATTCCGAATGGTTCTGTTTAGCAAGTCAGATATTTTGTCATGACAAAATCGACTATTACGCGCTCATGAACACTGCACGCAGCTTTTTATCGATCGGGGAGGTGCTCGCGCTCTTACTCGAAGAGTTTCCCGACGTAACGATCTCAAAAATTCGCTTTCTCGAGAGTCAAGGATTGATTGAACCAGAACGAACTGCATCTGGTTACCGAAAGTTTTCGCAAGCCGAAGTAGATCGCTTGAAATTTATTTTGCGCGAGCAACGTGAAAATTACTTGCCATTAAAAGTGATTCGTACACGCCTTGAAGGTGACACAAGCGACGGAATGTTGCGTGACGATGAGATAACTGCACCACGCGGGTTGGGTCATATTCCGGCGCCTCGTGGACAAGGTCACCCGGCTGCAAGTCAAAAACTAAACAAGGCTCCAGAGGTTGCACCAGCCGTTCAGCAAGCCGGCAAAATCGCAAAGTTACAGCCGAAGCAAGAGGTGATTGCTGACGCCTCTTTTAATCGCAAAGAAATAATCGCTGCGGCAAACATCAACGAAAAAACTCTTGTTGAACTTGAACGATTCGGAATTGTGCGTGCACAACGCGTGGGCTCGACCGATCTCTACGACGAAGTTGATTTACAAATCCTTCAAGCCTCGGCGCGGTTTATTGAACTTGGTATTGAATCGCGCCATTTGAAAGCTTGGAGATCAGCAGCCGATCAAGAGGTTTCACTTTTTGAGAGCCGAGTCGTGCCGTTGATGCGTCAGCGCAACCCCGCAGCGCGCCAGCAAGCACTCGATATGTTTGCCGAACTCGTTGAACAAGGTGCTCTTTTGCGTGCTGCGTTGATCGCCGCGCAAGCACGTGACCATATTGATAATCGCTAATTTGGGTCTTAACAAGTCGCAATAGATACGCTGACTCAATGATCGAGATGGAGTTAGAGGGCATTCGTTTGGAGCTGCCAACGAATAATCCCGTCTTGATGTTGCGTGAACAAAAAGGTGCCAGAAGAATCATGCCGATTTATATCGGGGCACCAGAAGCTTCGTCGATTCACTATGCGCTTGAAGGTCTGCAACCAGATAGACCCCTCACACATGATTTGTTGATCAACGTGGCAGAGGGTCTTGACGCGCAACCCGTGAAGCTCGTAATCACAAAAGTTGAAAACAATACATACTTTGCAGACTTGCATTTTGTGCAGCAAGGCAAATTGGTGGCAGTGAGTTGCCGACCTTCAGATGGTGTCGCGGTAGCGGTACGGTCATCAATACCGATATACGCAGAAGAAGAGCTTTTAGATGCAGTTGGCAAAGTCACTCCCGCACAGGCGCCTGAAAATGCCGAGGAAATCATTGACGATTTTCGCGATTTCATTGACTCAATAAAGCCAGAAGATTTTCAAAGCTAGGCATTTTCAAAAGACTTGCCTCGCCGTAGCCTGACAATAGGGCGTTGAGGTTTTCAAATTGGGGAGTCGCTATGGCGCAACAAAGTTTCAGTGGCAGTCAGGCTGCACAAATCGCAGGCATTACCTATCGTCAACTTGATTATTGGGCGCGAACAAATTTGATTCGCCCATCATTGACCGATGCCAAAGGCAGTGGATCGCGCCGCAGCTACGTCTATCGAGATTTGCTTGAACTTAAAGTGATTAAGCAGTTGCTCGACGCTGGTATCAAACTCGAATCGGTGCGCGAAGTGTTCAATTACTTGCGCAGTCATGTTGACACTGACATCGCAGCTGCTCACATTGTGATTAGTGGCAAGGCAGTTGTGCTCTGTCAGGGCGACCAGCTCGTTGACGTTGTACGTAACGGTCAAGGTGTGCTTAACGTTTTGCCACTGGCCAATATCAAGTCTGACGTTGATGCGATGATCGTTAACATTGCCGACCAGGCAAAAGCCGCAACGAAAACTGCACCAAGTGTTCAGTTTGTGCAGACAAATATGGTCGCGCCAATTGCCAAGACTGTGGCGAACTGAGTTCAGAAGTGGCAGCGATGAACGAAACACAAGTTGCTACCGCGATCGCCCCAGTGATTGGATCGTGGGGAGCGAAATACATGCTTGACCCTGAGACGATGGCTCACGGTGCTGCCGCAGGTTATCCAAATGGCTTTGCTTACTACGTCGCAGGACGTGGGGGAGTGCTCGGTGATGTCGAGAGCGACGTTGTCTATTCGGCGTTCGTGTTCTTTGAACGTTCACTAGTCGACAAGTTGTGGAAGGCGGGCGTTGCAGTAGAAGGCGCTCGAGCAGCGGGGAAGCGTTATATGCAGAGTTGTGATGTTTGGGGTCGCACACATCTGGCAAATGTCACAGATCTTGAGAAATTTATTGCGCCTGCTGAAAAATTCGTGAATGCTGTCGACTCGTCTGGTTTGAGTTTGTTCGCTGCGCTTCGAGCTGAGGCATTGCCGACTGATGTCGCCGCACGCGCATATCGCTTGATCACGTTGGTACGCGAACTGCGCGGCTGTCTTCACATCGCCGCTTGTGCCACTTACGGTCTCTCGGGTCTTGAGGCAACATTGTTGTCATCAGGTGAAGGCATGGCGAAGTTACATGGTTGGGCCGGCCCTTACGAAGATTGTTCGAGTTTGAAACCAGTCCGTGAACTTGTTGAGAAATTGACCAACGATGCAATGGCTCGCGAAATCAAAAAGCATCTCTCATCAGACGAGATGAATCAACTCGCCAACGAAACCGCCCGCATCGCCAAGGCTCTCGAACCCGCTTAAGCCGCGTTAGCAACAACACTTGTTGTTGAAACTCGTATCAATATTCGTTATTCGAGAGTGCCGTAACTGCCGAGTTGGCCACGAGATTGTTGTTCGATCACGAGCGCGACTGATTCGTGCAGATCTTTTGTAAACCAGGCAATTTTGTCATGATGAATTGCGTTCACGGTGCAATGCAGCGAATCGGGAGGGGATTGGCGGTCAACATACCAACCCTTTCGCAATAGTTCGTCGGCAAGTGCGAACACGTTTAACTTATTTGCATCGCGAGCGCCGAAACACAACAAAGTTGTTTGCGGCTCAGCGCGCAAAACGAGTTCAGTCGACTCGCGAATTGAACTGGCAATCTGCAATGTTGCTTCGCGGGCTTCATGGGTCAGACGCATGTAGCCGTCGTCTCCGAGATAATGCATCACAGCCCAAGCACTGGCCATTGATCCGCCCGACTTTGTGCCGAGCACACCAGACGAACCATAGAAACCCCCGAGCCAGTTGTCAGTGATAAAACCTTGAAATGATCGCAGTTGTTTTGACGCATACATAATCACTGATGCACCTTTTGATGTATAGCCGAACTTATGCAAGTCGACTGAGATAGAACTCACACCAGGCACTTGAAGATTCCATGGTGGAATTTTTTCGCCGAGACGTTCGAGGTAGGCGAGAGTTACACCACCCATGCATGCATCGACGTGACAGTTGATGCGAGCATCCAAAGCGATTTGAGCGATTCCCGTGATGTCGTCGACAACTCCTTGGGGATATTGCGGCGCCGAGCCGACGATCAGCACCGTATTTTCATCCACTGCGTTGCGCATCGCGTCGACATCAGCCCGCCAATCTTGAAGCACCGGCACACGTCTGACTTCTAGGCCAAAGTAAGCCGCAGCCTTTTCGAAGGCCGCATGGGCCGAAGTTGGCAAGACCAGATTTGGCTTCACAACATTGCGCTCCGTACGTAGACGATCGCGCGCCGCCTTGACAGCCATCAAAATGCTCTCGGTTCCGCCTGAAGTCATAAAGCCAGCTGACTGTGGGGTAGCACCCAACCAAACACCGGTCATTGCCACGACCTCTGCCCGAATTCGCTTAAGGCTCGGGAAGGCATCGGTGCTCAGGGCGTTTTCACCGCTAAAGCGTCTGTAAGCCTCCTCAGCCACCGCTAGAGCGTCTGGGCCAGCGTTGTAGGCGAGACTGAACACACGACCTTCGCGCCAACGAACGTCGTTGCTGCGCATCGCCTCGAGATTGTCAAATACCTGCGTGGCTGACCAGCCATTTGCTGGCATCAAGTCTGGGGAGTTGGTCAAAGTGGTTAATTGCCTTTGTTTAGATCAATATTAACTTTACATAACTAACATTATGGGCAAACAGCCCGAACCTTGAATTTAGACAATACGCCATTATCGATACTCGAGCCGTGTCAGGCTGCTCGGCTTGGGCTTGGATGCAACTGATCTTGAGCCAACGGTTTGGCTGCCTGTAACAGCCATTTAAGCGCAGCTTTAAAATCTCGTGTCGTTGGGTCAACTGCCGGGTCTAAGTCGGCTTCGACGTCAGCTATTGCGCACCGCAGTACATAGACCTGGTCCCGCAGTGCGTCGAGTTCTTTGCGGGCGATCACCAATTCGTCTTCGCTTAGCGATAGTTCACTGGCCCGTTGCCGTGCTACCCAGTCCCATTGTCTGCATGACTGACAGCAAAATCGCCGTGGGCGCCCTGCACCTGATCGCTGTGAGATCGGTGATCGGCACCATTGGCAACGACTCCCGAGATCTGAACTGGTTGAAATTGGCTCTAATTTCGTCATGACGAAAACCTACGCCGATGCCGGGTTCTATTCGTGGATAGTTTGCGCAGGCATAATGAATCAGTGAAAATTACGCTTCCTCGCCCACCGCGGTTCATGGCTTCTGACAATGCCGCCGGCGCGCACCCAGACATCATGTCGGCGATTGCTCGAGCCAACACGTTGCATGCACTCGCCTACGGTCAAGACACACAGACTGATCAGGCTAAAAAATTATTCAACGAGTTGTTTGACGCCGATGTTGTAACTGAGTTCGTTTTTGGTGGAACCGGCGCAAATGTTTTGGCACTTGCGTGCATGTTGCGACCAGTCGATGCAGTCGTGTGTACATCTACGGCGCACATTGCAGTCGACGAGGCTGGTGCGCCGGAAAAATTTCTCGGTGCAAAAATGATGACGATGCCATCAACAGATGGCAAGTTGAAACCCGAAGATATTCGTAGCGTGGCACATTTGCGCGGCAACTTGCATCATGCACAGCCAGCGGTCGTTTCAATTACTCAGGCCACCGAACTTGGCACGCTCTATACAGCACAAGAAGTTAAAAATATTTGTGAGACAGCGCATGAACTCGGCATGCTCGTGCACATGGATGGTGCGCGCATCACAAATGCCGCAGCAGCACTTGGCGCAACACCGCAAGCATTGCGAAGTTTCACGATTGACGCGGGTGTTGACGTACTTAGTTTCGGTGGTACCAAAGCTGGTTTAATGTTTGGTGAAGCTGTTGTATTTTTCAACACGAGCCTTGCAACCCGAGTTGAATACATTCGTAAGCAAACAACCCAGCTGTATTCGAAAATGCGATTTGTCTCGGCGCAATATGTTGAGCTTTTGCAAAATGACTTAATGTTCAAGTTGGCAACGAATGCCAACAACATGGCTCAAGCCCTCTACGAACAGACGAAGCATCACAAATCGCTCGGTTTGATCGCTCCCCCTGCGGTCAACAGCCTGTTTCCGACCATCCACGAGCCCTCGGCAAGCCAATTGCAAGAGTGGGCCTTCTTCTGGGATTGGGATCTGCCAAACCACCAATACAGATGGATGACTGCCTGGGACACAACTCAACAGGACATCGAAAACTTTGCCGAAGGAGTTTCACAAGCGCTCAAGATCTAATTGACTGATCAGTTAGTTATCGGTTATCTTGACGATGTGTCATCAGCTGACTTCTATCAAAGAAGAATTGAGACAGACGATAAGTGGATGAACAACGCTGCGTGTCGCGGCCTCACCGATGTTTTCTTTCCACCGGCAGCCGAACGCCCACAAGCGCGTGAGCGTCGAGAAGATATGGCTCGCGCGGTTTGTCAAACTTGCACCGTGTTGACAACTTGCAAAGAGTTTGCTCGCGATCATCATGAATACGGTTTTTGGGGCGGAGAATCAGAAGAGCAACGCCATCAAGCAGGATTTCACTTAATCGCACCAATCGGCATTCGCGCCCGCTCTTAAAATCGTCGCAACTCGCGAGATCTCATTTCTGCGAGACTAGAGCATGGCTTTGCCGCAAATGTCGAACGCCGAATCGTTGCCAAATGCTCATCAAAATGTTTTAGATGCCTGGTCGAGTTTTGGCGATTTGCGATCAATCACAAATTTTGTCGAGACATCGGCGCATGTTTCAACAAATCGCGTTTTTCGAATCACGCTTTCTGATGGTTCAAAACTCATAGCCAAAGTAAGTTCCTACGGCTCATATTTTCAATTTGCCGAAGATCACGACAGACTCGCCCGCTGCAGTTCTCAGCTTCGTGGTGGTCGCTGGTCGGGGTTTCTCGCCGATGTACTCACAAAAAATGGACGACCATATACGTGGTACGACGGCTCTTGCTGGGCGGTTTTTTACACAGATGTTCAGGTCAATGCTGGTCTGCCCCGAATTCTGGATGACAGAGATGTCGTCTCGTTGGCCCGTGAGATGGCCGAGTTTCACTTGGCATGTACTGAAATTACAAACTCGCTGCCGCCAACGTCTAACTCAATTAAAGGTGACGCGGTGCATTTATACGACTTGTTGCGTGGCGATCAAGCCCAAACAGATTTTGGTCTCGACTCTTTAGCGATTTCAACGCTGCAACGATTTACTCACGACTTACTGTTGCATCTTGAAAAAGTTCATTACGACGAATGGACGCGTATTCCAATTTTGGTTGACTGGAATCTAGGAAATTTTTCAGTGCGACCAACGACCGCAGACAACACCAAGTCGTTCGAGTTTTCAACTAGATGGGACTACGACTGGTTTCGTATCGAGTCTCGCCTACTAGATTTCTATTTTCTTAGTCGCGTTTCGTCTCGCACCGGCGACAAGACCCAGTTTTCATATTCTGCCCACACACTCACAGAGCCGCGCTTCGTTAAATTCATCAGCGCCTATCACGAGGTTTTTCCGTTAAGCCGAACTGAAATTGAATTTCTGCCATTTGCGTACAGGTTCTTCATCCTCAACTATGTGATTCGTGAGGGTGCTCGATTCTTTAGGCCCGATCTTTGTGCACAATTTCGCCGTGACGCAGCAAACCACTATTTGGTCGAATCCGAACGCATTGACCTAAGCGAATTGTTTGCTGCGATTCGCTAGTCGCGAATCTTGCGCAATTTTTCTGAAAAAACTTTGCCCTTAGCGACATAAACGCGAACGCCGTGCTCGATGTCTTCTTTTCGTGCGCGACCCTCTTTAATCACTGCAGGCGAACCAACGGCGAGCGCTCCTGCAGGTACGACAGTGTCATTCAGAACAACAGAGTTCGCACCAACGATTGCCCCAGATTCGACTACGACGCGATGCAAAACAATCGCACCAGATGACACTTGTGAGCCAGATTGAATCGTGCATGCCTCAAGATGCACGATGTGGCCGATCACGCAATCGTCGCCAACGATCGTTGGCGTTTCTGGTGTCGTGTGAAGCACTGAATTGTCTTGGATGCTGGTTCGCGCACCGATTCGAATCTCGCCGTCATCGCCGCGCAATACGGCGCCTGCCCAAATTGTTGATTCTGCGCCGATCTCAACTGCGCCTATTACGACGGCTTCGGGGTGTACGAACGCCGTCTCATGAATTTTCGGCACCCGATCACCTAAAGCGTAAATAGCCACAAAATCACCGTACTAGTTTTGCTCAACAAATTTTAAAGTGTGTATTTATGCGCACTCAAAGCGCTATCAAAATATGTCAAATCATATGTTTGCCTATACCGTAAAGGCTCATGTCTAGGCGCCTTGATATCGAATTGACGAGCACGCGTGAAGACGGAACGTGGACTTGGCGCGCAGCCGGAGCGAAAGTTCCAAAAGGTGTTGTTGTATCTTCGCTTTTGCCAAACGCAAGCAAAGTCGGTGACGTTTTAAAGATCGAAGCTGATTTTGATATTGACGGCATCACAGTTCTTTCAGTTGTTCAACAGCGCGACAAATCACAGAAGGCAACTTTTCTTCAGCTGATTGACGACAAGCCGTTTACCGCAGTAACCGAAAAATTGGCAAAAAAGTCGAAGTCTGATAAACCGCAACGCGATAAGCGCGGGCCTCGCACTGATCGCCCACCGCGTACTGAGCGCACCCCAAGCGACGACAAACCGCGCCGTGATCGCACGCCACGCGAACCTCGTGCTCCACGTGATGCGTCGGCAACTCCTGCTGTCGTGCTCCCTGTCCGTCCGGTTGCAAAGCGTTTGAAGCCTGGTCGCGCTCATCGTGCCGCAGTGCTTGCTTCTCTCCCCGTCGAGCAACGAAGCGTCGCCGAACGAGCTCTTGCTGGTGGTCTGCGTGCCGTTCGTGAGGCAATAAAGACTCAGAACACCCAATTGAAGGCCGAAGGCAAACCAGAGATCAAAGCTGATGGTTTGGTTTCGATGGCCCAAGATATTTTGCCAAAACTTCGTGTTGCCGAATGGCTCGACAAAGCAGAGGCTGCGAAAAAAGAACTCGCTCTACTCGACCTCCGCGACTTGCGCGCTGTAGTCGTAGGTGCCGATGACCCAATGGTCGTGCGTGACGAAACAACCCGAGAACTCGCAACTGAATTAAAAATAGCTCTTAAGCAACGCCAAGAAACTGAAATGACTCAGTGGATCGACGACATCAAAGCCGCTCTCGCCGCAACACGAATTTTGCGGGCGATAAAACTTTCAGGTGAGCCACCAAAAGCAGGTGTGCTGTTTCCTGTTGATCTCGGTCAGCAACTTGCTCGCGCGACAACAGATTCGCTTTCGAACGATGCAACTTCAGATCGTTGGATAGCAATTCTCGAAGCGCTCGCCTTCTCGCCTATTCGCACTGCTGTCAAACCGCTTGGCGCACCTCAAGCCACAACCGATGCGTTGCGTGAAACAGTCAAGCGCTTGGCACCTCTCGTGCCACAAATTGCGGCACTGTTTGCAATTGAAGTTAAACCCGGTGCGCAAGCCCCGCGTCCACTGCGACCACCACGTCCGAAGCGCGAATTCAAGCGCAAGCCAAAAGTTGCCAAACCAGCTGTTGGTGCGCCAGCTGCTGATGCAACAGTTGCGACAAATACGCCAGAAGCCGTTGTCGTTACTCCGGCCGACGCTTCGCCTGCAGTCGAAACCGCTTAATCAATTAACCTTGCCATATGGCAAACATCGTTGAATATGAAGTCCGCGGCAAAGTCGCAATCATCACACTTAATCGTCCCGAAGCGCGCAACGCCGTAAATGGAGACGTCGCCAGCAATCTAGAAGCCGCGATTGACAAACTTGAAAACGATCCCCAAGTTTGGATCGGCATTCTCGCAGCCAATGTTGCTGGCCAAGAACGACCAGTCTTTTGTGCAGGTGCAGATCTCAAGGCGATTAATTCTGGTCAAGCTGGTGCATTGAATACCAAGCGCGGCGGCTTTGGCGGTTTTGTTTACCGCGAGCGAAAAAAACCTGTGATTGCCGCCGTTGACGGTTTGGCAACAGCCGGTGGTTGCGAACTTGTCCTTGCATGCGACATGGTTATTGCAACTAGTCGTTCAGCTTTTGGTTTGGCCGAATCAACTCGAAACTTGATTGCTGGCGCGGGTGGTTTGTTTAGATTGCCTCGAGCAATCGGTCGAGCCGCCGCGATGGAAGCCATCCTCACTGGTGAACCTTTTTCTGCTCAGCGAGCATTCGAACTTGGCATGGTCAACAAAGTGGTTGAACCGAATACGGCACTCGATGGTGCTCTTGATCTTGCTAATCGAGTCTGTAAAGCGGCCCCGCTCGCAGTTTGGGCAAGTCGAAAAATCGTTCTTGCTGCTGACTATGAAACCGATGAAAAGTTAATCGAAATGACTAACAAAGAATTCGGCGCCGTGCTCGCATCCGAAGACACCAAAGAAGGACTGACGGCGTTTATCGAAAAGCGTCCGCCTAATTGGCAAGGCAAGTAACTTTCAGTTCGAAGTTTGAATTTAGCTATCGCTAGTTTTGCAAATCGGTTGTGACTGTTATCAGTCGGGCAACCAAACCCGAGCGTTCATAAAGATTTTTAGTTTCACGATCACCCGGTAGGGCGACACCGTCTAGTGCGACAAGTGATTCACCCTTTGCCCATTCAATTGACGACGTGATCAGTGCATCACCAATCCCAAAATTACGAGCATCTTTCGTAACGAAGACTTGTTCAATGGTCGCAATTGCACCAGATTTTACGGCACCTCTACGTGCTAATAAATAGCCCATCACAACTTTGTCTACACCGCCCACAAAAACCACAACTTCAGAATTACTTACCTCGCGAGACCAGCCTTCGCCGACGAGCGCTTGTTCATCACCCATGCGACTTCCACCACGAAAGGTGTCAAGACTTGAGCGGGCCTCAAGTTCGAGCGCTTGCAATACTTCAGAATCAGTTGCAGATCCTTTTCGCGTAAAGATCTGCATCGCTTTAGTTAGCTCGTCTTAAACAACGGACACGCATCGTCTTCAACAGGGCAACCGGGCGCATTCTGTCGAACAAGCAAGAAACAGTGAGTGCACTGAGTTTCGTCAGCACGACGTGGCTGCAAGCGTTCAACACCATCGGTTCGGTCGTCACCGACGACTTCTTCCTCTTCTTCAGGTGCGGTTTCTTGAGGTGACGAAAGCTTCTCTTGCAAAATTGAAGAAAGATCGGCCTCAACATCGTCTTCTGTGCGAAGGTCGTCGTCGTCATCATCGTCATCGGCAGATTTCGACTTAGTCGCATCAGTCGGTGCGATTGTTGAGCCTTCATCGGTTATTAGTGGATCAACCACCAACGCATCAGGGTCAGCCTCAAGCTCATCTTCGGCGTCGATTAAATCTTCGGGGTCAATGTCGACGTCGACCTCTACGAGATCGTCGGGCTCAATGCCGTCAGCAACGATGTCTTCTGGTCCTTCGACTTCAATTTCTTCTTCGTCAGCCATGTTGTCCTGTTGTTGATTTCATTTGAAGCGCGCATAGTATCGGATATCTAAGGCCATAACTCCAAATCGGTAAGACCCCGCTCATTTGCGCTTAGCCTCGGCTCGTCGCTCAGAATCCAAGCGTTCAAGCTCTGGAGCCTCTTTAACAATGTGGGTCATCGCTTCAGCAACAGCCTTGTGGCCCGCCTGCTGCCCAATCAACCGGTGCATCTCAATGGCAACTCGACGATATGACGGATGACCCTGAGGTGAAGATCGCAATTCGAGCATATGTATTGCTTCGCGAGCATTGAATTGCATCACATATCTCAATCTGTAGGCCATCGATACGGCATAAGGCGCCTGGTTCGGGTAATCAGATAGCAAGGCGTCGTAGAGAGAACTTGAACGTTGCATCGCCTCATCGAATTGATCGCCGAGACCCGCCTCGGCTACGAGTTCTGGGCGCACAAACCCGTGGTGCGGTGTCAGCTTCTGCCATTCGATTGTCAGCAATCGATGCCGTTGCAAATCTCTGAAAGCACCGTAGTCACCTAAGACATCAAATCGGTAATCAACTCTCTCGAAAGCACGACCAGGCTTATGTCGTCGATTTTCTCGCTGACCGACGTAAGCACGAATCAAGGCAACTTTTTGATCATGACTCAATTCGCGCACCTCTTTAAGCAGTTGATGCTCTGGAAGATGCGAACTTGAGTAACAAATCGCCGCAAGAAGTTTGTCTTCGCCCTCTGGGTCAAAATCAGTCAAGATAACTTCTTGTGACTCTTGTGGGTCCAACGCGCCAAAATATTCATCAACGAGTTCAATCGTCTGTTGTTCACGCTCTGCTAAATACTCTGTCCACCTTCCGCCACGATCTGCAACGTCAACACGGCGCAAGAAACTTGGCACAACTTTTCGCAGCTCAGTGAGCATCAGGTCGGCGTAGAGTCTGGCTTCGGGCAAGTGATGTCCACGCATTCTCAACAACAGTGCCTCGTAACCCTGCCCTGTTCCGTATATGCCGAGATTAGAAAGCGACGCTGCCGGTAATACGCCACGAACTGCATCAAGAGCTTTGGCTCGCGTTGCCTGCTTGAACACAAAGTCCGAAACATTTGATTCGCGTTTTACAGTTTTACGAACATGCTCAGTCACCGACTCAACCATCGTTGAGTATGAATCGAACATTCTGTCCATATCTCCGACGTATCTGGTGCCAAATGGTCCATTCAAAATGTCGGCATCTCGATAAAACCGGTATCGGCCTCCAAGACGAGCGTCATAATTGATGTATCGAGTACTTTGCTCGAGATAGCTCATCAGTCGGCCACGCTCAAGGATTTTTGTCAACAAATTTGAGGCCTGCTCGCACGCCAGGTGAACACCACCAAGTTGTGCCACGCTGTCGTCTCCGTATTCGACGAATATTTTTTCGTAAAGACTTTCTGCGCGATCGAGTCCAATCGTGGCGTCAACAGATTTGTCACCGCTGAGATCTAAATCGCTGACGAATTCATCCAAGAAAAGCCTGCGCAAACTCTTTGCACTACGGCTGTAACGCGCGAATAACGCACCCTTCACAACTTCCGGAAGATTTACAAGTGCGAATACCGGACCATCTAGGTTCGTGAAATAACGACGCAAGATATCTTGCTCGTTGGCCTCAAAGGATTCTGGTACATACACCGTCACGGCGCGTTATCTTACGATTCCTTTTGGCTCGGATGCGGGATTGCTCAAACTCGGACTAGACCCCTCAAAATCAGGGCTAAATGACTGCTTAAAGCACGCCTTCGGGCACGAATCCATTGCCAAAGGCAGCCTTGACGTCATTCTGCAGACTTGACGATGCCCACATATCGATAGCCGTCATTGCCATGATCTTTGCGCCTTCGATAATCGCCTTGCTCGCCTCTTCACCTTTTGTATGGTCGGCGAAAGCTGCGCTGTGCAGAGAAACGCCACTCGGTGCTACCTGCAACATTGGATGAATCGACGGCACTAGATAGCTGATGTTGCCCATATCAGTTGAGCCTCCGCCTGTGCCAGGCAAAAATTCTGAGGTCATCTTTCGACCAAACTGTGACGCGTTGCGAATGTAACTTTCAAGCAGCGGCACATTGTCGACAAGATCAGCGAAAGTGTTTTTCTTCCAATCAAATGTGACTGTGCAGTCGGCAGCCATTGCGCCACCTTCCAAACACTTTGCGACACGCTCTTTTAGTGGCTGCAATGTCTCGATTGTCGGTGACCGTACATACCAATCCATTTCAGTTTCACGAGGCACAATGTTTGGCTTTTCGCCCGAATTTGTAAAAATTCCGTGAATCCGTTCGGTTGGCAAAATATGTTGACGCAATGCCGCAACATTCATGTAGCCAAGCACCGCTGCATCAAGTGCATTCTTGCCCTTGTGTGGCGATACGGCAGCGTGCGCGGCAAGCCCATGAAATTTCACAAACAGATTCTGAATCGCAATCGCATTCATTCTCGCCAGGTCAGCATCAGCCGGATGAATCATCATCGCCGCATCGATTCCCGCGAACGCACCCTTTCGCGCCATTTCGATTTTCCCGCCGCCGCCTTCTTCGGCTGGCGTACCCATCAAAACCAAATTGCCACCACATTGTTCGGCAATTGCGCTTAACGCCAATCCAGCACCGAGACCAGCAGTTGCAATTATGTTGTGGCCACATGCATGACCAATGCCGGGTAATGCGTCGTACTCGCACAGCACGGCAACTGTTGGTCCGCTTCCGCCCTTGATGCGAACATCGAAGGCTGTGTCGAGATCAAAAGCTTTGCGAGTCACTTTCACTTTTGAGTCAGCGATGTAGTCGGTCAAAATCTGGTGGGCAAAGTGTTCTTCGAAGTTTGTTTCTGGTTTGGCGTGAAGTTGGTGGCTAATGCTCACCAAATCATTCGCACGGGCATCGATATCTCGGCAAACACTTTGTTTTAAATCCAAAACTTTTTGGCTTGAGATCGTCATGCTTCTAGGTTAATCCTTACCAATAGAGACTTAAAGCGTCAGAAATCACGCGAAAATCGCATTGTCTAACCATTCCGAGATCGATCGAATCAACGAATAGGTGCGCAGGTTCTTGCAGGTCGATCTTGAAACTTTCAGTTTGTTTGTAGCTAATTTTTGGATGCGGCAAATGAGAACCCAACTTAACAAGTCGTTTGGCGGTCAATCTTTGTCGAACATTCATCGATTGATCGATACTCACAACGTCTAATTTCGAATCATTGGGGTGCGCTCTTGGCGCACAGTCCCAATTTCCGATGAATGATGAGTTGAAAACACCAGTTATTGCACCACGCAACCAACTATTTCTGATGATTGCATTTCCTACAAAATTCATTTTTGCAGTCTGCGACGAAATTGAAACATAACTCACCTCAATTAAGTCGAGCCTTGTGCGCAACATTGTCGTGCTGCCTATTGTGGCTCCGTTAAGTCCGAAGGCCCTTGCCAAATTTGATTTCAAAATCGCAAGTGATTGAGGCTCCCTACCATTTGCATAAACTTCTTTTAGGTAAGCATTGGCAGATGGGTCGTCTGAGAAGACAAGCAAATCAGTTGGTGTATCAACGCGCTCGCCCCAATCTTGCCCTTTACGAATCGTCATCAGCCTGTCACCGACGATCCCTGGGATGCCGCAACAACACCTCG
>ENA-UOYK01000070-UOYK01000070.1-marine-metagenome-genome-assembly--contig:-NODE-70-length-43438-cov-4.497475_pt1 | contig 43438 bp, 42 predicted proteins | sample MGYA00238174_ERZ767213 | MGnify/ENA primary metagenome ERZ767213 (study PRJEB28944, sample SAMN06267167) | marine metagenome | isolation source: Columbia River Estuary | place: USA:Columbia River Estuary...
GCTATTCGTGCCTGCCCAGAACGGTAAGCGCCGAAAATAAGGGGTCGGGCCAAATACGGCACGTTTTGCAGGGGGATCTCGGCAACAATGAAAGGGTGGCAGATCCGATCATTTATGTTGAGCAGCGCATTGCCGCGGCATTTGCCAAGGTGGGTGGCGCGGCAGCGGTCGGCATTGACACGGCGGTGCGCCAAAGCGATCGTGCGGATGCCCAAGTAAACGGATCGCTGGCTCTCGCCAAGGCGATGGGCCTTACCCCGCGTGAAGTGGCACTCAAAGTTTTAGAAGTTGTCGACTTGAAAGAAATTTGCAGCGATGCACAAGTTGCTGGACCAGGGTTTATCAACCTGACATTTAAAAACGAATTTTTGGCGCGCGAACTAATGGCCTCGAGCACGGGTAAAAAACTTGGCGTGCGCAATGCGACCAAGCCGCGCAAAGTTTTAATTGACTATTCGGCGCCAAATGTCGCAAAAGAAATGCATGTCGGGCACCTTCGGTCAACTGTTATTGGCGATGCATTGGTACGGATGTTGACATATGTGGGTAACGAAGTCGTGCGCGAAAACCATGTCGGAGATTGGGGAACACCATTCGGCATGCTGATTGAGCACTTGGTTGATCTTGGTGAAACACATGCGGCTGAAGAACTTTCAGTTGGTGACTTGGATTCGTTTTATCGCAGCGCGCGAAAAAAGTTTGATGAATCAGAGACTTTTCAGACTCGTGCACGAACGAGAGTTGTCGCACTGCAAAGCGGTGACGCCGAGACGCTTCGGCTATGGAAGTTGTTGGTTGCCGAAAGCAATAGATACTTTCAGAAGATTTATCACACGTTGGGCGTGTTGCTTGAGCCAACAGACGTGATGGGCGAGAGCGCGTATAACAAATTGTTGCCAGAAGTTGTGACGCGACTCGGCGCACTTGGCATGATGACCAAAAGCGATGGAGCCGATGTTGTGTTTCCCGAAGGATTCACGAATCGCGAGAATCAACCACTGCCGCTGATTATCCGTAAAACAGACGGCGGATACAACTATGCGACGAGCGACTTGGCGTGCGTGATTGACCGCGTCGAAAGAATTGACGCCGAGTTGTTGCTGTATGTCGTGGGAGCCCCGCAAGCCCAGCACTTGCAGATGATTGCAGCAGTAGCGACGCAAGCCGGATGGTTGAAAGCGCCGCGCGAGATGGTTCACGTTTCATTTGGCAACGTTCTTGGTGCAGATAAAAAAATGTTGAAGACACGAAGTGGTGACACAGTGAAACTTGATGCACTCTTGACTGAGGCTGTTGAGCGAGCAGCGAAGGCGGTTGCAGAGAAGAATCCTGATTTAACGGCTGAGGCGCAAGCAGAGATCGCACGAATCGTCGGCATTGGTGCGGTTAAATATGCCGACCTTTCAACTGATCGAATTAAGGACTACACATTTGATTGGGATCGAATGCTTTCGTTTGACGGCAACACTTCGCCGTATTTGCAATACGCTCACGCACGAATCTGCAGCATCTTTCGGCGCGCCAATGTCGAACGAGCAAGCGTGCGTAATTTTGAGCCGACGATTTCGCATGTTGCTGAACGTGAACTAGCAATGAAGGTGCTGCAATTTGATTCGGCGCTTTGGGACACGCTTGATAAGTACAGCCCGCATCGGTTGTGCACTTATTTGTATGATTTGGCGACGAGTTTTTCGTCGTTTTATGAGCAGTGCCCAGTGTTGAAAGCCGAAAACGAAAACGAGAAAAATAGTCGGTTGATGTTGTGTGACTTGACCGCACGTGTGATGCAGGCAGGTCTTGAAGTATTAGGTATTGAATCTCCGGAGCAAATGTGAGTCGAATCGCCAAACACTTATTGCCAGATTCGGCAAAGACGAACAAGTTGGGGCGTCTTGAGATAGGCGGCTGCGACCTGATTGACATAGCCGAACGTTTTGGAACGCCGACATTCGTTTATGACGAAGCACATCTGCGCGCGCGCTGCCAAGAAGCAGTGAAGGTTTTTGGTAAGCATCAGGTTGTTTACGCAACAAAAGCATTTTTGTGTGGGGCGATGGCGAGGTTGGCTTACGAAGAAGGCTTGCTGTTAGATGTCGCGACAGGTGGCGAGTTGTTTGTTGCATTGAATGCTGGTGTGCCTGGTTCGGCATGCGTGTTGCATGGCAACAACAAGAGCAGCGAAGAGTTGAAGATGGCCCTTGACGCAGGCATTCATCACATTGTGGTGGATAATTTCAATGAACTAGATCGAATTGATGAGTTGCACAAGGCTGGCGCACCGCGAGCCCGAATTCAGTTGCGAATAACCCCTGGTGTGGCGGTGCACACTCACGAGTTTGTCTCGACCGGTCAAGACGATTCAAAATTTGGTTTTAATTTGCGTAACGGCGACGCACAAAAAGCCGTTGCTCGTGCGAAATCTTCGCCGAGTGTCGAATTCGTGGGCATTCATTGTCATATCGGCTCGAATGTTTTCGCTGCCGAAAATTTCGCACAGGCCGCACAAATCATGGTTGACTTTGCCAACGAACTTGAAGTGAGCGAACTCACTTTGGGCGGTGGGCTTGGTGTGGCGTATATCGAGAGCGAAATTGCACCATCAATTACGCAGTGGGGTAAGTCGCTCGCCATTGCGACGGCAAAGTTGCGCAAGCCAACCAAAGTTTTCGTCGAACCAGGTAGAGCAATCGTCGCAAGTGCCGCTGTGACGTTGTATCGCATCGGATCGATTAAACAATTGCCGAATATCAGAACATATGTCGCGGTTGATGGTGGCATGAGTGACAATCCGCGACCAGTTTTGTATGACTCGGGCTACGAAGCATTTTTGCCAGCACGTGCAGACGACGACCGCACCGAAAATGCGCGACTAGTCGGCAAGCATTGTGAGAGCGGCGACGTGTTGATTAACGAGGCGATGTTGCCGAGTGGTTACAAAGTTGGCGACATTTTGGCGACACCTGTTACTGGTGCATACGGCCACAGCATGGGATCTAACTACAACAAAGTTACGAGACCACCAGTCGTATTTGTACGTGACGGCGTTGCGCGACTTGTCGTGCGCCGTGAAACTTTCAGTGATCTCGTGAATCTTGACGTCGCAGATAGCGTGTAAATATGCCGTCAAACCCGAGCGCTCAACTAGTTCGCCTCGGTGTGCTCGGACACGGTGTTGTTGGATCGGCTTTTGTTGATCTGGTGACCCAGCAGTCAGACCAGATTTTGGCTCGCAGCGGTGTGCGACTTGAAGTAACAAAAGTTTGCATTCGTGACACGAAAAAGAAACACTCGCTGCCCAAAGGCGCGACTCTTGTCAGCGACCCTCATGCGCTGGTGCAGTCGGCAGACGTTGATCTTGTTGTTGAGTTGATGGGCGGAATCGAGCCGGCGTCTCAACTTATTTTCGAATCACTCGGTAAACACAAGCCCGTAGTGACAGCAAACAAAGCGCTGTTGGCAAGTCGTGGACCTGAACTTTTCGCCGCTGCCGACGCAGCCTCGACTGATTTGTTGTTTGAAGCTGCCGTTTGTGGCGGCATTCCGTTGATTCGGCCTCTACGCGAGAGTTTGCGGGGCGAGCCGATCTCGCGCGTCATGGGCATTGTCAACGGCACGACGAATTTTATTCTCACAAAAATGAGTGAGGTTGGCGCAGATTACGCAGACGCACTTGCTGAAGCGCAAAAACTTGGGTTCGCCGAGGCCGACCCGACTGCCGATGTTGAAGGACATGACGCCGCGGCAAAAATTGCGATTATTGCCAGCATCGCATTTGGCACGACCGTGCGCGCCGAAGATGTGTTTGTTGAGGGCATCAGCAAAATTTCTGCAGCCGATATCGCGATCGCTCGAAAATTTGGTTACTCAGTAAAGCTTTTGGGTGTTGCTGAACTTGATGCATCAACATCGATGGTCTCGGTTCGCGTGCACCCATCTTTGGTTGCCTTGAATAATCCACTTGCTGCGGTGCGTGAGAGTTTCAACGCAGTTTTGGTTGACGGCAAAGCATCGGGCTCGTTGATGTTTTACGGACGCGGTGCAGGTGGCGAGCCGACTGCGTCGGCCGTTCTTGGCGATGTGATTGATGCGGCGATCAATTTGCGCAAGGGCACGCACGCGTTGCTCGGTGCGTTTACTGCGACAAAGTTGATGTCGATGGACTCAGTGAATTGTGAATACATGATCGGTCTTGAAGTTGCCGACAAACCTGGCGTATTGCACGCCGTGACGGGTGTGTTTGCGCGCAACGGAGTGAGTATTCGTGCGGCCGAACAAGACGGAATTGGTGCTGACGCGAGATTGGTTTTCTTGACGCACGATGCAAATGAAAAAGCGGTGCAAAGTTGTTTGAGCGAACTTAAGTCGCTTGATGCCGTAAAGCATGTTGGTGCTTTGTTGCGCGTTGTCGCTAACTCGTAACGATGCAATACGTTTCAACGCGCGGTGCCGCTCCACAAATTGGATTTTGTGATGTGTTGCTCGCCGGTTTGGCGCGCGACGGCGGGCTCTACGTGCCAGAGAGTTGGCCAAAGTTAGAAAAGTTTCGTGGCGGAGATGTCGCCACGACATATGCCCAACGCGCGGCAAGCATCATGGCGCCTTTTGTGGGTGGCGAAATCGACCAGCAAGTATTCGAACGTTTATGTGTCGAGGCTTATTCAACTTTTCGGAACACCGAAGTAGCACCACTTGTCGAGATCAGCCAGAACGAATATTTGCTTGAACTGTTTCATGGGCCGACTTTGGCGTTTAAAGATGTGGCGTTGCAGTTGGTCGGCAAATTGTTTGATCACGTTTTGGCGCAGCGCAACGAACGCGTGATGATCGTCGGGGCCACAAGTGGCGATACCGGTGGGGCGGCATTTGACGGAGTGGCTTCGTGTCGAAATGTCGACATCGTGATGCTTTATCCAAATAATCGAGTAAGTGATGTGCAGCGCCGTCAGATGACGACATTGACAGCCAATAATGTTCACGCCGTTGCAGTTGACGGAACATTCGATGACTGCCAAGACTTGGTCAAAGCGATGTTTAATGATCAAAAGTTTCGGGATGCGAATCAGCTTTCAGCGGTGAATTCAATTAATTGGGTGCGGGTGATGGCACAAGTTGTTTATTACTTCACCGCGCTTGAAAAACTTGGCAGATCAGCCGTGTTTAGCGTGCCGACTGGAAACTTTGGCAACGTGCTTGCCGGTTGGATTGCCAAACAAATGGGGGCGCCAATCGACGGCTTCGTTGTGGCTTCAAATAAGAACGATATTTTGACGCGCTTTTTTGAGTCAAAAAAGATGACAGCCAATGAGGTGGTGCCGACATTGAGCCCAAGTATGGACATTCAAGTTTCATCAAACTTCGAGCGGTTAATTTTTGAGATGAACAATCGTGACGGTATCGCAACAGCAAAGCAGCTCGTTGAGTTTCGTTCGACTGGCGAATTGAACGTGGATGCAGGTTCGTATCAAAAGTGGATTTCAGGTGTGTTCGTTGGTCGGCGATGTGATGACGAAGATACTTTGGCCACAATGCGGGACGTGTATAAAAAGTCGGGGATGTTGATTGATCCACATACGGCGGTGGGGTTGTCTGCGGCGCGTCAAAGTGCGGGCGTTGATTATCCAAAAGAAGTGCCGATGATTACGTTGGCGACTGCACACCCCGCGAAGTTTCCTGACGCTGTGCGGCGTGCGACGGGTGAAACACCGAAGTTGCCAGAGCACTTAGCTGACTTGATGAGCCGACCCGAGCGAAGTGTTTCGTTGCCGAATGACCTGAAGGCTGTGCAGGCTTTTGTTGCTGGTTGTCGCAACTAAAAATTGCCTGTTGCCAACGAGTTGATTTTCGGCTAGAGTTGTCTTGCTCGGGTTCCCGAGCGAGTCCCCGCCAATTCGTGGCAGACGCATTTCAACGCAATCTGATCTGTGCCCCTGCATATTGAGTTTTAGCGGCAAATTGGGCGGCGAAAATTTTGATCGCCCTGAAAGAAGGCAATGTGGCTAGTGGAGCCCTTGAACAATCGGCACTTGAAGCAAAAGATCGCGAGCAACTTCTTGCAATCGCGAAGGCGCTCGGCGTGAAGTCGGCAGCGCGTGCCAAAAAAGAAGAGATTATTGAAATGATTCTTGAGCAGACTGCGCCAGCACCAGTTGTGGCTGCGCCGAGTGCGTCGTCGACAGGTTCGAAGCGCAGTTCAGCAAGTGCAGGTGCGGGTGCAAGCGCGAGTGATTCGAGTGCTGCGTCGAAGTCTGATGGCCCGATGCTTGGAGCAGACGGACAGCCACTTGCCGAGTGGGAGATTGAACTTGCCGAACATGAAGGTACGCCGATTGCGCCTGAAGCGCGACGACGCAGTGAGCAAGGCGATTCGCGTGGTGATGAACGTGGCCCGCGCAACGATCGTAATGATCGTGGCCCGCGCAACGACCGCAACGACCGTAATGATCGTGGTCCGCGTAACGACCGTAACGACCGTAATGATCGTGGCGACCGCAATAGTTTTCAGCGCAACTACAACGAACAAGATGGCGGAAATCGAAACCGCAATAATCGCCGTCGCCGTCGTGGACCTGGTGGTTTTAGAAACTCGCGAGACGATGGCCCACAGGGTGATGATCGCTATGAGACGAACGAAGTTCAAGAGACGAACGAGCCAATCAGCAATGAGCCGATTGAAATCTCGGGCTATTTAGATTTGCGTGACGAGGGCTACGGCTTCTTGCGCGTAAACGGATACTTGGCTTCGCAGGGCGATGCCTATGTCTCGGTTCGTTTGACGCGTCAATTCAATTTGCGCAAGGGCGATCATGTAACTGGTATGTGTCGTCCAGCAGGACGAAACGAAAAGAATCCGGGAATGATCGACATTCGTACGATCAATGGCACCGATGCAGACAAGATGAAAGCACGACCAAAGTTCGAAGACTTGACGCCGTTGTTTCCTGACGAGAAGTTAGATCTATCGAGTGCAAGTGATCCGACAAATATGACGGCACGAATCATCGACTTGATTTCACCAATCGGTAAGGGTCAGCGTGGCATCATCGTGTCGCCGCCGAAAGCCGGTAAGACCAGCGTGATGAAGACGATTGCTACATCGATCGAAAAGAATCACCCTGAAGTGAAGTTGATTGTGTTGCTGATCGACGAACGACCAGAAGAAGTAACAGACATGCGACGCACAGTAAAGGGTGAAGTTGTTTCGTCGACGTTTGATCGTCCGTCAGAAGAGCACACACATGTTGCCGAACTTGTAATTGAAAAAGCCAAGCGCATGGTTGAAATGGGCGAAGACGTTGTGGTGATTTTGGATGGAATCACGCGTTTGTCTCGCGCTTATAACCTTGCAGCACCAACAACCGGACGTGTTATGTCGGGTGGTATTGATGCTGGTGCGTTGTATCCGCCGAAGAAGTTCTTCGGTGCGGCGCGCAACATTGAAGAAGGTGGCAGTTTGACAATTTTGGCAACTGCGCTCGTCGAGACAAATAGTCGAATGGACGACGCAATTTTCGAAGAGTTCAAGGGAACCGGCAACATGGAGCTTCGCTTGGATCGAAAACTTGCTGAGCGACGAATTTATCCGGCGATTGATGTTGATGCGTCAAGCACACGACACGAAGAGTTGTTGTTTAATCGTCAGCAATTGCAGATGGTTTGGAAGTTGCGTCGCGTGTTGAGCGGTCTTGCCGCTGACGGCAACGCGGCACCAGGGCTCGAGTTGTTGATTGATCGCTTGAAGACGTTCAAGAACAACGACGAGTTCTTGGCTGAAATCGCAAAACAGCCGACTTCGTAAGTTTTCGTTGAGTCATGTCGACCAACGACAGTCATAGTCAGAGATTGGCGCGCGTTCGCTTGCTGGCGATTGTCAAGTCGCAACTTGAGATTGATCGAACGGCAAGCGGGGCTAATGCTGGCGGCGCTAGTGCTGGTGCGGCTAGTGATCTCGATTCATTCGTGTTCGAACCAAGTGAATTTGGCGCGGCGGTTGGTGGTGTTTTAAATGGTGTGGCTTGGGTGCTAATCACGGGGCGGCACGAGCGCGGGCTTGGGCCGGCGTTGATGTGGGCTCTTCGCAACAATGCAACAGCATTGAAACTGTTCACCGAACAAAATGCGGGCGATCTTGCACGTGGCTCAAAGAACTTTAATTTTACGATTGAGGTGTTTGCAGTTGATTCATCAACTGCGGTGAGTGTGGCGACGCCAAGTCTGGCGAAAGCAGTTGAAGTGAGTGTGGCCGACGAGATGTTTGCTGCATTTATAAAGTCATCTGGCGCCGAAGTGATTCGTGAGCACGGTGTGATGTCTGGTGAAGTTGTAGGGCTTGAAGTTTGTCGCGTTGTGCCTGGCGAGTCAGGCGATTCGCGCATCGAAATCGGAGTAGGCGTGCATGACCGCGAGACTTTTCAGCTGGTGCACGGTCAGACCGCGACGATTGAGTCTTTGCGCCGAGTGGTAACTGAGGTTGCGGCGCGTCGTGTTGTGGGGGCGCAGGTGCATCCTTTGAATCAGTTGGCACGTGAGCGAATTTTGCGACACGTTGTCTGTCAATCTCCAAATTTGGTCGGCGCACAGTCATTGAGCGCGGCGCAACCGCCGAGTCGGCGAAGAAATTTGAAAGAAATCGTGCCGTGCGTTGCCTCTGGTATTTCGCAAACTGGTCAAAAAGTAGTCGTGATTTTTAGTGTGGGCATTGATCCTGATGTGGTGGCGTTTGGTGCTGATGCGCGAGAGCAAATCAATTCAAACGCAGAGTTAGTTTTTGCCTGTCCGACGCGCGACATTGTGCCTGCGGTGACGAGGCTTGCCGAGATGTTGAACAAGCCGGCACGATTTGTCGGAGTTGACATTTTGGGTGCGCAAGCGCAACCCCAAGTTTGATGCAATAGCCTGAACATCGTGCTTGAGCGACTTGACGGTATTGAAAGAGATTTTTTAGATCTCGAGGCGAGCATGGCGACGTCTGATGTGCTCGAAGATCAAAACAAGTTGCGTGAAGTTTCACGGAGATACAAACAGATGACTCCGTTAGTTGAGTGCATACGCAAGTATCGAGCCGCAACGGGAAACGCAGATGCGGCTCGTGAGCTGATAGCTGATGCGAGTGGAACAGAACGCGATCAATTGCAAGCAGAGTTGAGCTCGGCCACTTCAACAATTGCGGCACTTGAAAACGAATTGAAAGTTTTGCTTTTGCCACCAGACCCGAATTCAGGCAAGAACATAATCATCGAAATTCGCGGTGCCGAAGGCGGCGAAGAAGCAAACTTGTTTGCCAGCGATTTGTTTGACATGTATAAAGCGTTTGCGGCGCGCAACAACTGGAGCGTTGAAGTTTTGTCGATGGATCTTTCGCCCAAGGGTGGGATCAACCAAGTTGTGATGATTTTTAAAGGTGAGATGGCTTGGACACGAATGCGTTTTGAGGGTGGCCCGCACCGTGTGCAACGCGTGCCAGCAACTGAAAACCAAGGGCGAATTCACACAAGTTCGGCAACAGTCATGGTGTTGCCCGAGGCCGAAGAAGTTGAACTTCACATTGACGAAAAAGATTTGCAGATTGACGTCTATCGCGCCAGTGGGCCTGGAGGTCAAGGCGTGAATACCACCGACTCGGCCGTGCGAATCACGCACCGACCGAGCGGAGTGGTGGTGGCGATGCAAGATGAACGCAGTCAGTTGCAGAATCGACTTCGCGCGATGCAGGTTTTGCGCGCGAGATTGTTGAAGCGACAAGAAGAAGAGTTGCAGGCTCGTGCCTCGGCTGAACGCAAAGCCCAAGTTGGCGGCGGTGGTCGTGGCGAAAAAATTCGTACATACAACTTCAAAGACAGCCGAGTGACCGACCATCGAATTGGGTTTACTTTGCATCAATTGCAAGATGTGTTGGCTGGCAATTTAGATCCTGTGATTGATGCGCTGACACTCGAATATCAGACGGAGCAGTTGGCCGACTCTGGCGAGAGATAAATTTTGTCGTGACTAACGACGACACGATCACTTGGGGTGAGTTACTGAAAGTAACGGCCGAAGATCTTGGCAATCAGCAAGAAGCAAGATGGCTTTGCGAACACGCGGGTGGTTTTGATCGCCAAGAGTTTGATGCAGCGGCGACTGAGTTAGTCAGCGAGCGCGCCGGCATTGCGTTGCGCAAGATGGTGAGCCGGCGACTTGCGGGTGAGCCACTGCAATATGTGATGAGCCGTTGGGCATTTCGTCATTTAGATGTTTTGGTAGATAAGCGTGTTTTGATTCCGCGACCAGAGACTGAAGAAGTTGTGCAGTCTGCGCTTGAATTGGCACGTGCCGTGATCAAAAATCTGAACCGAAAAATACGATTGGCAGATTTAGGTACAGGTAGTGGTGTGATTGGTTTGTCGTTGGCGAGTGAACTACCGCGCGGAAGCAGTGAAGTTTGGTTGACAGATGTCTCGAGTGATGCATTGGATGTTGCGCGAGCCAATTTGGCGGGTTCGGGTTTGCTCGACGGCGATGTGCGGGTCGCAGAGGGTAATTGGCTTGAAGCTTTTGCTCGTGTTGATGAGTTGAGTCGCAATAGTTTTGATTTGATTGTGAGCAATCCGCCGTACATTGCGCGTGGTGACTCAAGTGTCGAGTCAGTCGTGAGTGACTATGAGCCTCACGTGGCGCTTTTCGCGGGCGACGATGGGCTTGATGCGTATCGCGAGATAGTGCCTGCAGCGCGCGACTGGCTTGTCTCTGATGGTTGGTTGGTGCTTGAAATCGGCCATGACCAAGGTGACGCTCTGCGACGAATGCTTGAACAAAATAGATTTAAAAATATTGAGATTCGCCAAGATCTCGCATTGCGCGACCGTATCGCTCTCGGTCAAAAGTAATTTTAAATTTGTAGAGTGCCGGCTGAGTCGAGGCTGACTTCGCGGTTAATCCACTCGCCACTGCTTAGCGCTGTTGCAACTTGCGGATCTGAGGATGTTGCCCACGCGCGACGAGAATCTTTGAGCAATGTCGCGGCGATTGCAGTTTCGGGTTGGCCATCACGGTTGTGCATCACAGTAAAGGCTTCGATTTTTACTTTGCCGACTAAGTCGCTTGCTGCTTCTGGTGGCGAAGCGAGTTCGCGTTTGTCTAGAGCGTCGATTGTTTGTTGCGGTGAGTCGTGGCGGAAACCATTTTTACTTGGCGCACTCGAGTAGACGCCGAAAGAATGTTTCGTGGCGTAACCACCGTTGGCCCAGATGAATCCTTTTTCAGAAGAACCTGTTGTGTTGCGAAGTCGAGTCATCATTGTGGCGATTGCATGCATCACATAGTTGTTCCATGGACCGCCAGCAAACGAGAGACCACCTGTAATTGTGAGCTGTTGGTCGAGCGAGAGATTTAAAGACTTTGCGCCAAGTTGTACCGCCGAAGGAAAACACGAGTACAGATCAATCAGCGAAATTTCTTTGAGCGAAGTACTGGCAAGATCGCAAGCCATGTTGCCGCCGAGTCGCACTGCAGGTGTATCGGCAAACGAGAAGCGATTCGAAATGTAATAGTGCTCATGGCAGTCGGTGCCCGAGTGGGGGAAGATCCACTTTTCTTTGGGTATGCCGAGTTGCGTCGCTTTGCCTGCTGAGCAGATGATGAGCGCCGCAGCCATATCGACTTGGTTGTTTGAGTTCATTACTTTGCGATATGGCAGCCCGATCATTCGATTTTTTGCCGACACGGTGCGAATTTGCTCGGCTGTAAGTGGGGTTTGACTCCACGCGAATTCGTTTTTCGCTGCAACCGCTGAGAAGCGAGACCAAAGTTCGCTGATGAGGTTTTCGTGCTCGTCAATATTGCGATTGGCGTTGGCACGCAATGCACTTTCAAACATTGGATAAATCTGAACGGGCAAAACAATTTTGCGCGCAATTTCTTGTTCGCTACTCATCGCAGCATCATCAACAATGCTTTGTGCTGACGGTGTGTCGGCAATTGATTGCGACCAGTCAAGCGAAACGTTTTCTTTCAGCGCGCGAGCGCGCGAGTTTGAAGCTTCACCGCCGGCGATGATTGCGATTTCAAGTTCTCCGTTTTGAATCTCGCGCGCAAGTTTGTTGACCAGCAGTTGGGGCATATTGCCGCCGTGCGGCGTAATGCCGTAAGTGTGCGCTTTGATCCCAAATAGTGAAGCAACAGTGTGAGCGGGGTTTGTGTACTTCCACGAGAGCAATCGAACTATATGTAACGCATCAATCTCTGGGATTGCGCTTAGATTCGCGTCTGATGTGGCTTGACGAATCGCCTCTGCGATTAAAACAGCCGGTTCGCGTGCATCTGCCAAAGTGTTTGTGCGATTGACGATTTGGCCCTGCCCAACCAGCACCGGCGTACGCGGGTCAATCGACATAACTAGACACATTACGCCGTGGTACTTGCCGTTGAGATTTTGCATGTGTTTGCAGTCGTGAACGAAACGCAATTCAGGCGGTGAATGAAAGTTATATACACTTTGGGCGATGAGGAAGATTGCGATTGGGGCAGATCATGCTGGGTTTGAGTTAAAGCAGCACTTGATCACTTATCTTTCTGGCAAAGGTTTTGCAGTTGCCGATCACGGCACGAACTCAACCGAAAGTGTTGACTACCCAGAGATTTGTGCCAATGTGGCGCGAGCCGTGCGGGACGGAAAAGCCGATGTCGGCATTGTGCTCGGAGGCAGCGGACAAGGCGAGCAGATTGCAGCCAACAAGATCAATGGTGTGCGGGCGGCACTATGCAACGACCTTTATCTTGCAGAGATGGCCAGATCGCATAACAATGCCAACGTGTTGTCGATGGGTGGGAGAGTTGTGTCACAGCAACTCGCTGAGCAAATAGTTGGTAAGTTTTTAGAAACAGAATTTGAAGGCGGTAGGCACGAAAGGCGTGTCGCACAGCTTGGTGAAATTGAGAAGTCTGAAAATCAACAATTTAAAGGAAGTAAATAATGCCTTGGCCGTCTGAGACAAATCGCGACACCGCAATTTTTGATCTGCTTGATGCAGAGCGCACTCGACAGTCAACAGGTTTGCAATTGATTGCGAGCGAAAACTTCACTTCGCCTGATGTGATGGCGGCTACTGGTTCGGTTTTGACTAATAAATACAGTGAGGGCTACCCGAGCAAGCGTTATTACGGTGGCAACGCGGTTGTTGACGAGATTGAAGCACTGGCAATTGAGCGAGTGAAAAAACTATTTGGTGCCGATCATGCAAACGTTCAACCTCATTCGGGGGCAAGCGCAAACATGGCGGTGTATTTGGGATTGCTGAATCCAGGTGACACAGTCTTGGGTTTGAGCCTTGACCACGGTGGCCACCTAACGCACGGCTCGCCGGTGAATGCAAGCGGCATTATGTATAACTTTCACTCGTTCAAAGTCGGCGCAACAGACGAACGTTTGAACTTTGACGAAATTCGCGAGTTGGCGATTGCCCATAAGCCAAAGATGATCGTGGCCGGAACGACAAGTTATCCACGTCGACTCGAGCCAGAACCATTCAAGAAAATTGCCGATGAGGTTGGCGCGTTGATGATGTTTGACATTGCCCATATCGCGGGACTTGTGGCGGGTGGCGCGCATCCGAATCCGGTGCCGTTTGCAGATGTCGTTACGTTCACGACGCACAAAACTTTGCGCGGACCACGTGGAGGATGCATTCTTTGTCGCAAAGAACTTGCGCCAATTATTGACAAGGCGGTTTTTCCGGGCAGCCAAGGCGGGCCACTTGAGCATGCAATTGCTGCCAAAGCCGTCGCGTTTCAAGAAGCGTTACAACCGAGCTTCCGCGATTATGCGCATCAAATTGTCAAAAATGCATCGGCACTTGCCGCCGCACTTGCCAGTCACGGTTTCAGACTCGTCTCAGGTGGCACCGACACTCACATGATGGTTGTCGACCTGCAACCGTTTGATGCTGAGCTCACCGGAAAAGAAGCACAAATTGTGCTTGACTCTGCGGGCATCACGTTGAACAAAAATTCAATTCCAAATGATCCGCGTAGTCCGTTTGTGACTTCAGGTGTGCGAATCGGCACGCCTTCGGTAACGACTCAAGGCATGCGTGAGGCCGAGATGCCGTTGATCGCTGAATACATCGTCACGACTTTGCGTAATCGCAATGACGCCGCAAAAGTTGCACAAGTTCGCGAAAAAGTGGCGCAACTTTGTGCAAAGTTTCCGGTGTATGCCGTTAAGTAAGCGCGCAATTCTGCACGAAGAAATTCGCGAGAGCATTCGCCGTAAATGAAAGACCTTTCTGGCTATTTAATAGTTGGTGGGGTCGCCGCTGTTGTTACGGCGATCATGACGCCGATCGTGGCGTTTTATGCACGCAAACTCGGATGGATGGCAACACCTGATGAGCGTCGCAATCACCCCGAGGCGACACCCGACGTAGGTGGCATTGCATTTTTTGTTGCGTTAGTTGCCGCGATTTTTACAGCGTGGCAGATGGACAGATTTGATCCGTTGTTCAAAAATAATTCTGAATTACTTGGCGTGATCATTGCTGGCTTGGTTGTTTTTATTTTGGGATTCATCGACGACATTCACGAAGTCTCCGCGCCAATGAAAGTGACCGGTGTCGTCGTTGCAGCGATTGCGCTCGTCTGGTTTGGCGTGACGATGATTTATTTCCGCGCACCGTTTGTAGATGTTTTTGTGTTGTCGGGCGACTGGATTCCGTTGTTTACAGTTCTGTGGTTGCTTGGCATGACCCAGGCAATCAATTTGATCGACGGCCTCGACGGTCTTGCTACCGGCATCGTGGCGATCGCATCAATGGCGTTTTTTGTTTACAGTCGCAATCTTGGCGTCAACGGTTTGCTCAGCGAACCAAATATCGGGCCGCTTGTCGCAATCATCACCGTCGGAATTTGTATTGGCTTTTTGCCTTTCAATTTCAATCCGGCAAAAATTTTTATGGGCGACAGCGGCGCATTGTTGCTCGGTTTGCTCGTCGCAGTTTCGACCAGCGTGGTCGGTGGTCGCGCCAACCCAGACACCACTCAAGTGAGTGGCCAGACGTATTTCTTTTTGGCTCCGCTGTTTATTCCAATCCTCGTTTTGGGTGTGCCAATTTTGGACGTGATTTTTGCGATTATTCGCCGCACGCGAAGTGGCGTTGGTTTGGCTACTGCCGACACGGGGCACCTGCACCACCGGCTCATCAAATTGGGTCACGGCCCAAGGCGCGCGGTCGTGATTATGTGGCTTTGGACTGCGATGCTTTCGGCGTTCGTTTTATATCCGTCTTTGTCTGATGGGCCAACGAATCTTTGGCCGTTTTTGTTCGCAGCCCTCGCCTTGGGTGGATTCACGATTTTCCACGATCGGTTTTCGAGGCACAAGTTCACGAAGTAGCCAGTTTGCGCTGTTTGGCGCTTTGCGTCTAGTTTGTATTTCCGTTCACAAGCGTCAGGCAAACCAGTCTGTCGCAAACTATTTGAGGATCAACGTTGAAACTCTTGCCAACTCGTAAACCAGTCGCGCGCACGGCAGTTTCATCGCACGACTCGCTCGGCAGAGGCGCAGAAATCGCAGTGAGTGTTGGAGTTTTTTTCGGGATTGGTTTGATGTTGGACAACGCTTTCGAGACACGACCACTCTTCATGATCGTGTGCAGTCTGTTCTCAGTGATCGGAAGCTTCACCCGTCTTTGGTACGTCTACGACAACGACATGGAATTTCAAGAAGTTAAGCGTCGAAAATTATCCACGAGCCACATGCGTGACTCAAACTTGGTTGGCGAAAAGTAAATCACGATGGCGATTGACGTAGACACCAAAATTTCGATCTTGTCGATGCGAGATACTGGCCCCGCACCAGAGGCTGCGCTTGCGCGAGACATTGTCAAACGTGGGCTGATTGCTTCGCCAATTTTGTTGGGTATCTCAGCAGCGTTTTGGGGAGTCAACGGTGCATATTCATGTGCCTATGCACTGGCGATCGTGTTCGGAAATTTTGGCTTGGCGGCCGCACTTGTTGCTTACGCCGCGCGAATTTCATATGCGTTGATGATGGCATCGATGATGTTCGGTTATTTGTTGCGCATGGGTCTGGTTGCTGTCGCAGTTTTTGCGGTGCGCAATCTTGATTGGGTCGAATTCGTGCCACTCGGCTTGACAATTATTTTGGCGCATTTAGGTTTGCTTTTTTGGGAAATGCGATATGTTTCTTTGTCGCTTGCTTTCCCAGGTCTTAAGCCAAAGAAACAAAAAGATAACCAGTCAGCACAACAAACTGAAAGCGTTTCAAGATGATCATTAACAGTATTTTGTCGTTTGAGTTTCCTCCGATCAACGAGCTATTGCGTTGGCGCGATGTCGTTCCTGGTTTGAACAAAGTCGGCTTGATCGCAATCGCATCGGCGCTTATCGGCACGCTCATTTTTCTTTCAGCAGCGCGCAAAGATCCGAAAGTTGCACCAAAAGGCACTCGCAACCTCGCAGAAGTGATCGTTGAATTCATCGAGAACAACATCATCATGCAAACTATGGGTCGCGACGGCTTGGGCTGGACGCCATTTTTGTTAACGCTGTTTTTGTTCGTTTATCTATGCAACGTTCCAGGAATTATTCCGTTCATTCAGATGCCGGCAACCGCGCGAATGGCAATCCCGATGTTTTTGGCAGTGCTTGTGTGGGTCGTCTTTAACGCCCAGGGCATTAGACACCAAGGGCCAATCGGTTACTTCAAGAACTTGATGTTCCCGCCGGGTGTGCCGAAGGCTCTTTACATTTTGATTACACCAATCGAATTGATTTCAACTTTGATCATTCGTCCGTTCTCGCTTGCAGTGCGACTTTTCGCCAACATGTTGGCGGGTCACTTGCTTCTCGTAATTTTCGCGCTTCTCAGCGAGGCGCTGTTTCAGGCTCGCGACCGAATTCTGATTCCGATCGGAATTTTCCCGTTCTTCATGTTGGTCTTCTTGACCGGCTTCGAAGTTCTCGTTGCGTTCTTGCAGGCGTATATTTTCACAATTCTTGCGGCGGTTTATATTGCCGGCGCAGTACATCCAGAGCACTAAGTAATTAATTAATAACAACCAGACAGGAGACACAAAAAATGGAAGCACTATCAAAGATCGTCAAAGCGGCAGCTGATGCCGCGACTGGCGACGAGAAGAACATTGCAGCCGCAGGTTCCGCAGGTTTCGCCTACGGTCTTGCTGCGATCGGACCAGGAATTGGCATCGGAATGATTTTCGGTAGCGCAATTGAAGCAATGGCTCGTCAGCCAGAAGCTGCCGGCATGGTTCGCACCACGATGTTTCTTGGTGTTGCGTTTACTGAGGCGCTCGCGCTGATCGGTTTCGTAGTCGTAATTCTTCTGAAGTACGCATAAGAGATTTCATGCTCACAGCGTTTGTCAACATCAACTCGTTTTCGCAGGTGCGCGTCTCGTTCGACGCCGTCTCTGCGGAGACAGGTAGCGAAGAGGGTGCACCAGTAGGACCTGGCCCGAACCCAATCTCACCAGAGATGAAAGAGTTGGTGTGGGGCGCTGGGTCGTTCATCGTGTTCTTGATCTTGATGCGCTTGTTCTTGGTACCAAAAGTGCGCAAGGGCATGGCGAGTCGTTATGACTCGATTCAGGCAGATCATGAATATGCATCAGCGACTCGTGACGGTGCTCAAGCAGATGTTGCTCGCTACGAATCGGCAGTTGCTGAAATTCGCAGCGAAGCGGCGCGTCGACTTGAAGCTGCTCGGCAAACACTTGACAAAGAGCGAACTGAAAAGATCGCTCAAGTTAGTGCTCGTATCGCCGAGCAACGTGCCCAAGCCGAAGCTGAAGTCGCTGCGTCTCGGGCCGCTGCTCAAAGCCAAATTGTTTCGGCAGTAACCGCTGTGACGACTCGCGCGACACAAATTGCAGTCGGGGTGTCTCCCGATACTGCAGTGGTGTCACGGTCGGTACAGCAAGCAATGGAAGGAAAACGCTCGTGAATCTACTTTTTACGGCATTGTTCGCTGTTGAAGACCCAACTCAGACGCATCACTGGTTGTTGCCTGAGACCGCCGAAATTATTTATGGTGGTTTGGCTTCGGTAATCGTGTTTGCCGGACTTTTCAAGTTCGCCGGACCGATGGTTAAGAAGTCGATGAAGGCTCGCACTGAGAAAATTCAAAAAGAGCTGGACGGCGCAGCATCTGCTCGCTCGCAATATGAAACTGATGCAACCGATATTCGTCGTGCGTTGGGCGACATCGAGGCTGAGCGTAAGAAGATTTTGGCTGAAGCCGAAACACAGGCCGCAGCAATTCTTGCTGACGGTCGTGCTCGATTGATTAAAGAAGTTGCCGAACTCGAAGCCAAGGCTGCAACTGATTTAGCTGCAGCGCGAGGTCGCAGTGGCGAAGAATTGCGTGGCGAGATTGGTCGTTTGTCAAGCGCGGCAACTTCTGTTGCAGTAGCTGCAAGCCTCAACGATCGTGCCCAACAAGATTTGATCGAAAGTTTTATTAAGAGCGTGGGAGCATCAAAATGAGCGACGCCCGCATTGAGGCTTACAGCCGAGCATTGTTCGAAGTTGCCCAAGCAGAAGGCAACTTGGCGATAGTCGAAGATGAGTTGTTTCGCATGGCACGAGCAGTTGAGTCAAACGAGCAATTGCGTGCAACTTTGACCGACGCGACGATTCCGGCTGACCGCCGTCAACAAGTTGTCGAAAAACTCTTGGGCGGAAAAGCCAGCAATACCAGCGTGCAACTTGTGTCGTTGATTGTCGGCGCAGGACGTAGCCGCGACTTGCCAGCAATTGTCGATCGCCTTGTGCAGCGTGCTTCAAGCGAGCAGCAACGTGAAGTTGCCGAAGTTCGCAGCGCTGTTGCATTGTCTGACGATCAGACAAAACGCCTGGCAGAAGCCCTGAGCAAATCAACTGGTCGCAAACTGAATCTCAAAGTCGTAGTTGATCCATCAGTTTTGGGTGGATTAGTTGCGACTGTTGGTGACGAAGTCATTGACGACACAGTTCGCACTCGACTTGAACAAATTAAGACCCGAATCTGAAGTTCTGAAAGGACATACACAACATGGCTGAACTCACACTCTCTGCGAGCGACATCGCAGCAGCGATTACCAAAGGTCTCGACGGTTACTCGCCGTCGGTCGAGGCACGCACCGTTGGTCGTGTTACAGAAGTGGGCGACGGTATCGCTCGCGTAAGTGGATTGCCAGATTGCGCAGTCAACGAGTTGCTTGAATTCGAAGACGGCACGATTGGCTTGGCATTGAACTTGGATGAAGATTCAATCGGTGTTGTTGTGCTCGGTGAAGCCGAAGCAATCGAAGAAAATCAAACAGTAAAAGCAACTGGTCGAATTTTGTCGGTGCCTGTTGGCGACGCAATGCTTGGTCGAGTTGTAAACGCTCTTGGTCAGCCAATCGACGGCAAAGGCGAAATCGTTGGTGCAATCATGCGCCGCGTTGAAGTTCAAGCACCCGGCATCATGGGTCGCAAGCCAGTGCACGAGCCACTTCAAACTGGTATCAAAGCGATTGACGCGATGACACCAATTGGTCGTGGGCAACGAGAGTTGATCATCGGTGACCGCAAGACGGGAAAGACAACAATCGCGATTGACACGATTCTTAACCAGCGCGGTCTTGGTGTGAAGTGCATCTACGTGGCGATTGGTCAAAAGGGTTCGACAATTGCGCAAACTGTAGAAGTTTTGCGCCAATACGGAGCACTTGAATACACGGTTGTTGTTGCAGCACCTGCTTCAAACCCTGCGCCGTTCAAATATCTCGCACCTTACGCAGGTTGCGCAATCGGCCAGCAGTGGATGGAGAACGGCGAGCATGCGCTAGTCGTATACGACGACTTGTCGAAACAAGCAGAGGCGTATCGACAGATCGCGTTGTTGCTTCGTCGTCCACCAGGTCGCGAGGCTTACCCAGGTGACGTGTTCTATCTGCACAGTCGTTTGCTTGAGCGCGCCGCAAAGTTGAGTGACGAGCGTGGTGCCGGTTCGCTAACTGCATTGCCAGTTATCGAAACAAAAGCTGGCGACGTGTCGGCGTATATTCCGACGAACGTAATTTCAATTACTGACGGCCAGGTTTATTTGCAAGACAACTTGTTTAAATCTGGTGTGCGACCAGCCGTTGACGTAGGTATCTCGGTAAGTCGTGTAGGTGGCGCTGCTCAAATCAAAGCGATGAAGAGCGTTTCAGGCACACTCAAGCTTGACCTTGCACAGTTTCGTGAACTCGAAGCATTCGCAACTTTCGGTAGCGAACTTGACGCGATTTCAAAAGCCCAACTTGAGCGCGGTTATCGCTTGGTTGAGTTGTTGAAGCAACCACTCAACTCGCCGATGCCAGTTGAAGAGCAAGTTGTTTCGATTTTCGCTGGCACGAAGGGCTACTTGGACACGATTCCAGTTGCTGATGTGCGTCGATTCGAAAACGAACTGCTTGAACACATGCGTTCACGCCATAGCGGTTTGCTTTCAGGTATTCGCCAAGAGCCAAAAGCTGATGTGCCAAAAGATTTGGCTTCAATCGTCGCTGCATTCAAAGCTGGCTTCGCGCCAACCAAGAAATCGGGCGCTGCTGATCCAACAAAAACTAATGCTGGTGAAACTGGCGATGCGGCGAGCGCAAAAACGCTCGCGACTGAGTAGGTCTAAACCAAAATGGCAGGCGGGCAAGAGCGCATATTGCGCAGTCGGATCAGATCGGTTCAGGCAACCAAGAAGATCACGCGCGCAATGGAACTTATCGCTGGCTCACGCATTGTCAAGGCTCAACAACGAGTTACCGCCGCCGTGCCATACAGCGAACGCATCACTGAAGTTGTCAAAGACTTGGCAGCCGGTGGCGCAGGCAGCTCGTCGGCGTTTTTGAAAGCCCGTCCAGAGATTCGCACGGCTTGTTATGTTGCGATCACTGCAGATCGTGGTCTTTGTGGTGGATACAACTCGGGCATTTTGCGTGCGACCGAAGGCGAAGTTAAGGCCGACGTTTTAGCGTCGAAAGATTATTTGGTCGTGCCAATTGGTCGCAAAGCTGAAAACTATTTCAGGTTTCGTTCGTATAAGACATCGCGTAGTTTCACCGGCTTTTCTGATGCTCCGAAATACGAAGATGCCAAAGCAATCGGCCAGTTTGTGGTCGATTTGTATTTGCGCGGCGAAGTTGATCGTGTCGAATTGGTTTACACCCGGTTTGTTTCGTCTGGGCGACAAGAAGTTGTGCGTCGGCCGCTTGTGCCGCTTGAAAGAGATGTAATTGCTGGTGGCGACGGCAAGTCGGCGTCGGGTGGCAATTATGAGTTCGAACCAGATCCAGAACTTATTTTGCAAACGTTGTTGCCGCGATATGTCGAGGCACGTATTTATGCGGCGCTTTTGAATGCTGCCGCCAGCGAGCACGCTTTTCGTCAACGCGCGATGAAGTCGGCAACTGACAACGCAGAAGAGTTGATCAAGAATCTGTCGCGCATCATGAACCGCGCGCGCCAAGATTCGATTACGACAGAAATTATGGAAATTGTCAGTGGCGCCGAAGCACTTGGCTCTGACGACAAAGACGATGTTGTTCGCGAGATGGCAAGTAATTAGTAACGATTTTTAAGCGAAATAAAAAGGGAGAAAAAATGAGTACAGCAACAAATACAGATCGAAAAGACGGGCGAGTAGTAGCAATCGCTGGTCCGGTTATCGACGTTGAGTTTCCTCGTGGCTCGCTGCCAGAACTCAATCAAGCACTCGAGTTCACAGTTACTGTTGACGGCAAGCCGAACGTAATTTTGGCTGAAGTCGCACAGCAACTTGGTGGCAGTCGTGTGCGTGCAGTTTGCATGAAGCCAACCGACGGTCTGCGTCGAGGCACGCCAGTGCGCGACACGGGTCGTGGCATCACCGTGCCAGTCGGCGACAAGACACTTGGCCACGTATGGAACGTATGGGGCGACTGTCTTGACGGCAACAACGATGATTTCAAAGACACAGAGCGTTGGGAAATTCACCGCCCAGCACCGGCGTTCGACACACTCGAACCATCGAAGCGTCAGTTTGAAACGGGCATCAAAGTTATTGACTTGCTCACTCCATATTTGGCTGGTGGAAAAATCGGTTTGTTCGGTGGTGCAGGTGTAGGTAAAACAGTTTTGATCACCGAGATGATTAACCGCGTGGCGTCTAAGCACGGCGGTGTGTCGGTGTTCGCAGGTGTAGGCGAGCGAACTCGTGAAGGCACCGACTTGCGTCTCGAAATGGAAGAGTCGGGCGTGTTCGAAAAAGCAGCCCTAGTTTTCGGCCAAATGGACGAACCACCAGGCGTGCGCTTGCGCGTTGCACTCTCGGCATTGACAATGGCCGAATACTTCCGTGACGTAAAAAACCAAGACGTGTTGTTGTTCGTTGACAACATCTTCCGTTTCGTGCAAGCCGGTTCTGAAGTATCAACTCTGCTCGGCCGTATGCCGTCAGCAGTGGGTTACCAGCCGACACTTGCCGATGAAATGGGTCAGTTGCAAGAGCGAATTACGTCAACACGTGGTCGATCGATTACATCGTTGCAGGCTGTTTATGTGCCTGCTGACGACTACACCGACCCAGCACCGTTTACGACGTTCGCTTTCTTGGATGCAACAACTGAGTTGTCGCGACAAATCGCATCGTTGGGCATTTACCCAGCGGTAGACCCTCTCGCTTCAACTTCAACAATTTTGACGCCAGAAACTGTCGGCGAACGTCACTACAACGTGGCACGTCGTGTTCAAGAAATTTTGCAGCGCTACAAAGAACTGCAAGACATCATCGCAATTCTTGGTCTGGATGAACTTTCAGAAGAAGACCGCATGACTGTTTCGCGAGCCCGCAAGGTGCAGCGTTTCTTGTCGCAGCCGTTCTATGTTGCCGAAGTTTTCACCGGTGTTAAGGGTGAATATGTTCCGACAGCACAGACAGTTGAAAGTTTCGAAGCGATCATCAAGGGCGACCTTGACGATGTGCCAGAACAAGCTTTCTTGAACGTCGGTGGCGTTGATCAAGTTCTTGCCAAAGCCAAGTCACTTCAAGATTCGGCAGCGTAAGTTTCAATCACCATGGCTGAGAGAAGTTCGCTAAAAGTTGAGGTGGTTTCACCAGAACGCGTTTTGTTTTCTGGTGAAGCACGTCAAGTAATCACGCGTACTTTGGATGGCGGCGAAATTGCGTTTCTTCCAGGTCACACAACTTTTTTGGGTGCACTCGTCGAGAACCACACACGCATCTACTTGACTGACGGCAAAGTGCAAGACGTCGCGGTGCATGGCGGTTTTGTTGATGTTGCGCCAGATCACGTGACGATTTTGTCTGACAGCGCCGAGCTTGCAGAAAATATCGACGTCGTTCGGGCGCGTGCAGCGCAAGAACGAGCCCAAGAAGCAATGCGTGGCGAACACGACGCCTCAGTTGCGGGTGACTTGCGTCGGGCTCATGCACGACTGGCCGCAGCAGGTGGAAGCTCAAACTCCGGAGGGTCGGCTCACTAACGAGCCGTAGCCTGCAGTAATGGCAAGATATCCGTTCACCTGTGCTTTGGTGACGGGCGCGTCGAGTGGCATTGGCTACGAGATGGCAATTCAACTTGCAACTTCAGGCGTGCCAGTAATTGCGGTTGCTCGTCGGCGTGATCGTCTCGAACAGCTCGCTGCACAATTCAAGAATATTGAAGTGATGGTTGCCGACTTGTCAACGCCAGAAGGTGTGGGTCAAGTTGAGTCGCGAATTTCTGATTCTTCGAAAACGGCAATTGATCTGGTTGTAAATAATGCAGGCTTTGGTTCATCAGGGTTGATGCACGAAGTTGATGTCGATCGGTTATCGCGTGAGATTGGTGTCAACGTTTTGGCGCTAACTCGTTTGTCGCACGCGGCGGTGAATGCAATGGTGCCTCGGGGTCGCGGTTATCTGTTGAATGTGTCAAGCATCGCGAGTTTTCAGGCAGGGCCAAGCTCGGCGGTTTATTCAGCGACAAAGGCTTTCGTCACGAGTCTGACCGAAGCATTGCACGCAGAGTTGAGTGGCACCGGTGTTCGTGTCACGGCGCTGTGTCCTGGGTTCACTCGCACTGAGTTTTCAGATGTGTCTGGCACTTTGAGTATCGCAACCCAGGTGCCTGAGTTCGCATGGCTCGACGCGACTGACGTTGCTCGCGCTGGTCTGCGCGATGTGGCGCGAGGTCGCACACTGAGCATTCCTGGCGCGATTTATAAAGGATTAGCTGCCGTGTCGAGTGCGTTTCCGCGAGCACTCGTGCGCCGCATCACCGCTTTTGCCACCGGCTCTCGCTAGTTCAAGCTGTGTTGCCGTTAGGCGCAAAAATATAATCATGCGCAAATTTGTTTCACTCATTGTTTTGATCGCAGCGATGCTGTGTTTACAACTTGCCCACGCATCAGCCTTGGCAGTGAGCACAAGTGTTGACACTGATGGTGTGCAGGGTGGTCGGGCGAGGGTGTTGATAATTGGTGATTCGGTGTTTGATGCGTTTGATCATGTGGCAAGTGCGCGAGAACTGCTCGATAGTCAGCAGAAAACAATTTTTGCGGTGCAGGGCTGCCAGAAACTTCTTGAACCTGGTTGTTTTGCGTGGGTGAAGTTGAGTGCGCTAGATCAACTGCGAAAAAACGCTGGCAAATTTAGTGATGTTGTCGTGATTGGCACGGGGTATAACGATCGCATCGGTACACCGTTTCGCGAGGCAGTTCTTGCAATCACAAACGAAGCAGCCGCACAAGGCGTTGATGTGATTTGGATTACCTACCGACAGGTGCGCCACGTTCGAGGCAAGGCAACAACAATGAACAAGCAACTTGGCAAACTTGACCCGAAGATCGAAAATTTACACCTTGCTGATTGGAACTTGTTCAGCGAGGGCAAAGAAAAGAGTGGCTGGTTTCGCGGAGACCGTCTTCACCTAATCTCGCCTGGGGCGAACGGACTAGCGCAGTTAATAAACCAAGCCGTGAGTGAAGTGATCGCCAATCGCGAACTTGCCAAAACGAGCTAGCGCGAACTAGTACTAGTTACTGAAACTCTGCCGAAGAGTATTGACCAATGCGGTCAGCGCGATGTTGAGTGTCGATCACGCGAACCGTGCCACTGCGACTGCGCATTACCAAACTTTGTGATGTCGCGCCGTATGAGTCGTAGCGCACGCCGCGAAGTAGTTCTCCGTCGGTGACACCGGTTGCAGCGAAGAAAACATCATCGCCACTGCAAAGATCATTTACAGTCAAAATCTTTGACAAGTCGTAGCCGGCGTCTTTGGCAATCTTGGCTTCAGCATCATTTTTGACCCACAGCCGACCCAAGATTTGCCCACCCAAACTCTTTAGCGCTGCAGCAGCCGTTACACCTTCAGGTGTGCCACCAATACCCATCAACACGTCGACGCCGACATGCGGTGACGCGGCGGCGATTGCGCCTGCGATGTCGCCGTCGCTAATTAGGTGAATGCGGCATCCGCAACTTCGCACTTCAGCGATCAACTCATCATGTCGTGGTCGCTCTAAAATCACGACGACCAAATCGTTGAGCGATTTTTTTGTCGCCTTGGCGATTTCTTTCAAATTCTTTGTCGGAGAAACAGTTATGTCGATTGCGTTGGCCGCCGCCGCCGAGACGGCGATTTTTTCCATGTAAACGCAAGGGCCGGGATTAAACATTGAGCCACGTTCGGCAACTGCAAGCACTGAGAGTGCGTTGTTGCGACCCAGCGATGTGAGCGTCGTGCCGTCAATCGGATCAACAGCAACATCAGTCAACGGTTTTGAACCGTTACCGACGCGTTCTCCGTTGAAAAGCATTGGTGCTTGATCTTTTTCGCCTTCACCGATTACGACGATGCCATCCATATTTACTGTGTCGAGAAGATTGCGCATCGCGTCGACAGCGGCGCCATCGGCAGCATTTTTGTCGCCACGGCCAACCCACTTCGACGCGGCGAGTGCGGCTGACTCAGTCACCCGAACTAGTTCAAGCGCCAAGTTGCGGTCAGGGCGTTGCTTCAACGTCATCACTCAGATGTTAGCCCAATCGTGCAATTGATGAATAAACAACTAGCGTTCGGCTTGTGAGTGAACTGAATCCAAACACACCGATCACCGAGTGGGAACTTGACGAGTGGTCGAAAGATGCGCGCGCCGAACTCTCGGCAATGCTGACTGAGTCGGGAATTGCACATCGTTGGGACGACACTGTCTTGTTGGCTGAGTCATCGCGCGAAGCAGATATCGAAGAAATTCTGGATGAGATCGAGAATCTTGATCACGAAATTGACGAGCAAGATGATGATCAAGATCAGGCTGATGAAAAAGTTTTGCAGCAGCTTATGGGCGTTGCACAAAAGATCTCTCGTAATCCGACGGACGGCAACGCTGTGTCGAACCTTGAGCGGCTACTCGAAGAGATTGATGCAGCCAGCGCGCCTGGTGACATGGGCGACTCGGTGTGGCGTCAAATCAAAGATCTTGCAAGCCAGGTTGAAGATGCATTAGTCGGGGGAGATCGTGCCGATGAAGTCTTGGCAGTGGATCTTGCGAGCCGACTGACTGCAATTTTGCGCTCAAATCTTTAGCCGTTTTTTGCGGTTAGCAATTAGTCTCTGAGACTATGGTCGTCAACGGCGAGGTGCTGGCTGAACTTGAGATTTGGCATACACGTCCGTTTACGCCGACACGACGCCTTTCGCTTGGAGCATTAGATCTGCCAGTTGATCATTCGCCTGGCTTCGGCGGTCTATTGCTCGGCGGAATTGTCGCCAATCACTTTGGTGATGTTGACGACGAAGTAGTGCCAGATCTGCATCGTTTGTTGTCGCAAATTGAGCGCGGTGAGCGAGTTGTTCAGCCCCGATTGCGACATCGTCTGCAAACTGATCGTCACGGTTTAGCCAAGAGCGTGCATCGTTTGCGTGGCAACGAAAACGAATTGCAATTTGAGTTTGATTCAAATGGCAGTGAGTTGGTGCAAGTTCTGGGTGCGATTTATGCTCTTGAGCGTCTTGAAGAAGCAGCGCGACGCTCGTTGAGTGTTGTTTTGAGTCGCGCGATGCGTTGGCGCGGACCATTGGATTCATCTTTTATTTCGTATCTCGCCGGAAGCTCAGCATCGAATATTGCAGCGATGGCCGACCCGCGGGCGTGGGCGCTTGATCTGCTCGGGTTTCCTGCGGGCACCGTCAAACCGTCAAAGCGTCAGGTGCAAGAGCGGTATCGCGCAGTGTTGCGCAGTGTGCACCCAGACCACGGCGGCGACGCGTTGACCGCCAGCAAATCAATCGAAGAAATTGGAGAAGCCCGCCGAGTGCTGCTGCGCTCGTGAAAATACTTGTGTTATTGCGCTCGTGATTAACGGCGTCGTTTTGTTTCCGGGCGCGGGAACGAATGCAAACCATCAGTCGCTTATCGCAATCGAGTCGGCGATTAAAAATACGAATGCGAAAATAAATGTTGTGCGAGTTGATTTTGAATATCGCAAAGCAGGAAAGAGCTTTCCTGACAAAACACCAGTGCTGATCGAGACGGTGCGAAACGCCGTGTTGCAGGCGGCAGCGTCTTGGCAATGTGCGACGAACGAAGTTGTGATTGGCGGGCGCTCAATGGGTGGACGAATGTGCAGTATGGCGATTGCCGACCCAGAGCAAAAACTAGACGTGGCCGGTTTGGTGTGTGTTTGTTACCCGTTGCATCCGCCAAAGCAACCCGAGAAATTGCGCACCGAACATTTGCCCCGAATAACAGCGCCAAGTTTATTTATTAGCGGCACGCGAGATGAGTTTGCAACCGTTGGCGAGTTGACCGCTGCGACTCAAACAATGAAAGCCCCCGTCACCCATTCGTGGATTGATGGCGCGCGACACGATTTAAAAAATCGTGAAAGTGAAGTTGGCGAACTTATCGCTAGTTGGGTTGTGAGTCTTTAGCGCCAGTTGATGCGCCGTCGACTACATCTTGTGGGTTGAGCTCTTCGAGTTCGCGGTGTGCTGACTCAGGAAAAGTTGTGTACACGAGAACTCCGGCGATGATTGGGCCCAAGGTGAGCCAAGCCATGACTTGGCCGTAACTGAAATCGCGATTCAGAAATACTCCTGCACCGATAAGACCAACACTTCCGCCGATGAGTGATGCCGTCATGATCACACTCGAAGCGAACGAGCGATGCAGCGTTGGAAACATCTCGCCGCGATAAACCGCCATCGCTGGATAAGCCAGACCGAGACAGATGCCCCCAGAAAGCGAAGCGAGCCACATCGACTGACCGCTGGTGCTAAAGGCCAGAGTGAGCAAGATCGCCCCAAGTGGAAATGTGATGGCTGACAACAGTCGACGTCCGCGTGAGTCGGCAACGCGGCCACCGATCAACAAGCCAATAGATGCAGGTGTGCCCGTGACAAGAGTGAACGCAGTGATATCAATAGCTGAATAATCGCGCACGTCGCGCAGATAGCGAATCTGAAACACAGATGAAGCGGCGATAAAGATGTTGCCGAAGATCGCAACGAGGCTTTGAGTAAAGAGTCGCGAGCGGTCGATGTGCGTTGTGGTTTCAAGTTGCTTGTCATGTCGCTCGATGAAGCGAGTTGTCTCAGGCAGTCGGCGTTGCAAAATCACAGCCAGCACCAGCCAAATTAACGAGAGCGCGTAAATGAATCGCCAAGATTCACGCCCGAGGTCGGCCAGTGGCAAAGCGCCAAGAGCGACAGCCGCACCAAAACCGGCGGCGAGAGCAAGCACGCTGATTGCCCACGCTCGTGACTCACTCGACATTTCTTCGGTAGCGACGATGCCAATCAGAATTGTGAGCACCAACGCCAAGGGGCGGCCAAGTGTTTGCGTGGCGACAAGAATTGTGAACGACGGTGCGAGACCACCGAGTGCCGTGATTATCGGCGCGCCGAATGCGCAAAAAATAATTAGCTGACGACGACCGATGCGGTCGGCGAGTGCGGCGAGAGGAAGTGAAATCAAAACTCCCCATCTGATGATTGCGGCGCCGATGCCTTGTCCCTGTTCGGAAATTCCGAAGTCTTCAGCGGCATAGGCGACTGTTTGCGTGAACAAAGTGTTTGCGTATGTTGCGGGCACGCAGGCCAAGGCGAGAAGCCACAAAATAGTGCGCTGGCGCGCAGTCAAGACGGGTGTTCGGGGTTTTCTGCTCACTGCGGGAGCATACTGAAATGTTATGAATAACGAGTCGCCACGCATAATTGTGCGCCGTTCGGGCCCACTTTCAGGCAACGTTCAGGTGCCAGGAGCAAAGAACTCGGTGCTCAAGTTGATGGCGGCGACTTTGCTTGCCGAAGGCGAATTCGTTTTGACAAACGTGCCGGCAATTGCCGACGTCGAGACGATGTCAGAACTTCTGGGCGCCCTTGGAGTGAAATCGAAATGGCTCGGGCCACATGAAATTTCGCTGACAAACTCGGGCAATATTTCAACCGAAGCGCCGTTTGAGAACGTCGACAAGATTCGCGCCAGCATCAACGTGTTGGGTCCATTGCTGACTCATTACGGGCAGGCTTTGATCAACTGGCCTGGTGGTGACGACTTCGGTGGTCGACCGATTGATTTGCACATCAGCGGCCTTGAAAAAATGGGTGCAACAATCGAACAAAATCTTTTGAACATCAATGCGTATGCCCAAGAGTTGCATGGCGCAGAGATCGAACTTTCATTTGCAAGTGTTGGCGCGACAGAAAATATTTTGACGGCGGCGATTTATGCCAAGGGCACAACTGTGATTGATAATGCTGCACGTGAGCCTGAAATCGGCGACTTGTGCAACATGCTCGTGGCGATGGGCGCACAGATTGAAGGCATCGGCACTTCGCGACTTGTGATTCACGGATCTAAAAAAGGTTCGTTACGCGGCGTGCGTCACGCTGTAATCAACGACCGTGTACAAGCGGCAACGTATATCGCAGCCGTTGCAATCGCTGGTGGCGATGTGCAAGTTCGTGGCGCCCGCCCCGAGCACATGGAGATGGTGATTAATAAGTACACGCAGATGGGTGTTTCGATTTATCCACAACGAGATGGTTTGCGCGTCACGGCACCAGAGCGTCTTTCGGCGATTGATTTCGCGACGTTGCCGTATCCAGGAATTGCGACTGACTACAAGCCGTTGTTGGTGGCGATGAATTCAATTTCAAGTGGAGTTGGCATCGTGACCGAGAACTTATTTCCGGGTCGATTCAGATACATAGAAGAGTTGTGCAAACTTGGCGCCGATATTCGCATCGACGGACACCACGCCGTGATTAAAGGTGTTGATCATCTAATCGGCACTGCGGTGACGGCGCCAGACATTCGCGCCGGAGCAGCACTAGTTGTTGCTGGGCTTGCCGCGCACGGCGAAACAGTGATCAGTGAGATTCATCACATTGATCGTGGTTACGACGATTTGGTCGGAAGACTTAGCGGTCTTGGCGCTGACGTGACTCGCGTTTGATGCGACGCGTCGCCTGCCACAAGACCCCGATTATCACGAGAATTGGTCCCGCGACTAAGAGAATTTCATCCCAACCACCTTGGTGAGCAAGCACCCTCGTATCGTAGAGGGTTCAGGAAAAAACTAGGCAGGAAAAACACGTGTCAATTCGCACCCAAGTAGAAGAGACGATCGAAGTCATTCGCCCCGCCTTGCAGGCCGACGGTGGCGACATTATTCTGCGCGACGTCGACGAGACGACGGGCATTGTCAGCGTGACGCTTACAGGTGCATGCGGAACCTGCCCAGCATCTGATCAAACTTTGAAGGCGGGAATTGAGCGCATTATGCGCGACCGTATTGACGGCATCACTGAGGTTGTGGCGGTCTGATCAATGACAAAGTTGTCGTGACTCGATGAACGCACGCTCAACCGACGCGACAGAATTATTTAAGGATGCTTGCGCAGGTGACCGCGCGGCCCTCGCACGATTGTTGTCGCTGATCGAGCGCGGCGGCGACGACGCGCGAAGTGTCGGGCGGTTGGTGTATCCGAAAATTGGCAAAGGTTATGTTGTTGGTCTCACCGGCGCACCGGGTGCCGGCAAGAGCACGCTCACTTCAGCTTTGATTAGTCATGTTCGTTCTTTGAAGCAAGAAGTTTCAGTTTTGGCGATTGATCCGTCGTCGCCGTTTACTGGTGGTGCGATTTTGGGAGATCGCGTGCGCATGCAGAGTCACGCAACCGACCCAGGTGTATTTATTCGCAGTATGGCGACGCGTGGCCATCTTGGCGGTTTGAGTTTGGCGACAAGCGAAGCGGTGCGTTTGCTTGACGCGGTTGGTTCACCGTGCACTTTGGTTGAAACAGTTGGTGTTGGACAAGTCGAAGTTGAAATCGCGCGCAATGCCGACACGATTGTCGTAGTTGTAAACCCAGGTTGGGGTGACTCGGTGCAAGCCAACAAAGCAGGCTTGCTTGAAATCGCCGACATATTTGTGATCAACAAAGCTGATCGACCAGGTGTTGACCAAACACGTCGTGATCTAGAGCAGATGCTTGAACTTTCAGACTTCACTTCGACGGCATGGCGCCCGATGATTGTGACAACCGTCGGAACAACAGGCCAAGGTGCCGATTCGTTGTGGGATGCGATCAATCAGCATCGGGCTCACGCAACAGCAGATGGCTCGCTTGCCACGCGTCGAGAGCAACGCCTGCGCAATGAACTGCGAGCGATTATCGAACGTCGGCTTGAGCACCGAGCACGTGAAATTTGCACGGGTGATCGATGGGAAGCAATTCAAAACGAAATGTTGTCGCATTCGCGTGACCCTTGGAGTGCCGCCGACGAAATGCTGGCCGGAATTCTCTAATGCGAAAGTTTGAATCGTGAAGCGAATCTTCGCTTCACTTAACGAACCTGAGTTGCGTCGTGTTGTCGTCTCAAGTTTGACACTCGGTGCCGCAGTTGGTGTTTTTGCATTGTCGTTTGGTGTTGCTTCAGTCAGTGCGGGGGCAAGTGTTTGGCAAACCTGCGCACTCTCGCTGTTTGTATTTACCGGTGCGTCACAGTTCTCGGCGATGAGCGTGGTTGGTGCTGGTGGTTCGCTTGCTGCTGCATTTGGCGGTGCTGTATTGCTTGCAGCAAGAAACTTTGTTTATGGTTTGGCGCTTTCTTCTTCGGCAAATTCAATGGCAAAAAGTTTGCCGCGTCGATTGTTCGCCGCCCATTTTGTGATTGATGAGACGACGGCTCTCGCTCTTGGTCAAGAGTCGCCACGCTTGCGCAAAGTTGCATTCTGGACGACTGGCATAGGTTTGTTCACATTTTGGAATCTCGGCACTCTGATCGGAGCTTTGGCGGGCAGCGCAATTGATCCACAAAAGTTTGGTTTAGATATCGCATTTCCGGCGGCGTTCATCGTGATGTTGATGCCGCACCTGCGCTCGAAACTTGGTCGACAAGCAGCGACCTTGGGTGGCGCTTTGTGTTTGATTTCAATTTCGTTTCTGCCGGTGGGTGTGCCGATCTTGATTGCAGCAATGGCTGTGCTGGTGGGGGTGCGCGGTGATAACTGAAGCACCAGCAAATTTGTGGATAATGATCATCGCGCTCGCGGCGAGTGCGTATTTACTAAAAATGTTTGGGCTCGTCGTGTTGGGTTCTCGGCAATTGCCAAAAGTTTTTGACCGATGCTTAGGGTTGATTCCGGCTGCGTTGCTGTCGGCGCTAGTACTCAAAGACACATTTTCGCTTGGTCAAAGTTTGGTTGTTGATGCTCGAGTGGCAGGTTTTGCTGTCGCTGTTATTGCAGCGTGGCGTCGCGCGCCGTTGATCGTTGTTGTTGTTTTGGCCGCGACAGCAACGGCGCTGGTTCGCGCAATCTAAAACTTTGTAACTTAACTTTTAGTTCGTCTGTTACTTAACGCAGAGTGCGGCCAGGCCGCGTAAATTTCGCTTCCAGATTTGGCGCAGAACTATTTTGCCGCCGATGAATGCGCCGAGTGGGCCAGCCAGAAACCAAGGAAAGATCAGTTCTTCTTCCCACTTAAAAAGTGTGCGTGTGCCGTTGTCAATTGGTTCAAGAGTGAACACGCCGCTACCCGTGACGATGCCGATGTGTTTGACACCCATTGCTTTGCCTGGCACCCACTGGGTGATTTCCATTTTGTCGGTCAGGCGAATTGGGCCGACCTTTGTGTCGCATAAGAATGCCGTGCCGACTCCGCGAGTTTGTGGTGAGACAAAGCGAATGGCGACGGCGTCGTGCATCCAATCGACGTGGCGTTCAATGGGTTCAACAATTTGCCAGACCTTTTCGGGGGTGGCATCAATTTCTATAGAGACTTTGATCATGCTCATCGTTAGGCGAGTGTAGTTAGCCTGTAAGTCTGTGGCGATTCGTAGCGAACAAAATGGCAGTCATTCGGCTATTACTGATTTTGTCTATTTAGATCATGCGGCGAGCACGCCGATGCGCCAAGAGGCGATCGACGCGATGAGTCCTTATATGAGTGGTATCTATGCCAATCCGTCGGGCTCGCATCGATTTGCGCGACTTGCTCGAAAGGCCATTGATGAGGCCCGCGATGATGTTGCCGAGGCGTTGGGCTGCAAAGTGGGCGAAGTGATTTTCACGAGCGGCGGAACCGAAGGTGACAATGCAGCAATTTTTGGTGCTGCGCGCAACCGCGGCGGCATTTCAATTTGTTCGGCTGCAGAGCATCACGCGGTTTTGCATTGCGTCGAAAATCTGCACGGTCGAGTCGTCAGCGTCGATGCGACTGGCGTCATTGATATTGCAGAACTTGAAGCAGCCTTGCAAGACCCGCAAATCGCCGGAAATGTAAGCGTCGTGTCAGTGATGGCAGTGAACAACGAAGTCGGCAGTATTTCTCCGCTGCGACAAGTTGCCAAGGTCGTGCGCGCGCATGCACCAAACGCGGTTTTACATACGGATGCTGTTCAGGCAGCTTGTTGGCAAGACTTGCGCGAAATTTCAAAACTCGTTGACGTTCTTTCTGTCTCGGCGCATAAATTCGGCGGACCAAAAGGTATGGGCATCACGATGCAGCGTCTTGGTTTGCAAATTGATCCACTGATTGTTGGAGGCGGACAAGAGCGTGATCGTCGAAGTGGCACGCACAATGTCGCTGGCATCATGGCAACTGCGGCTGCGTTGCGCGTTACAGATCAAACTCGCAACGAAGAAGTTGCGCGCGTAACAAAATTGCGCGATGCACTTGTTGACGGCGTATGTAGCGAAATTGAGGATGTGCTCGAGACCGTGCCGCGCGACAAACGAGTTGCAGGTATTGCCCACATGTGTATTGCTGGTTGTGAGAGCGAGTCTGTGCTTTACCTGCTTGACGAGGCGATGATTTGTGCGTCGGCGGCCAGCGCGTGCGCCAGCGGGGCAATGGAACCGTCGCATGTGCTTACTGCGATGGGTGTTGATAAGCAGCACTCAATGGGAGCTCTACGCATGAGCCTTGGCCATACGACCACTGAGAGCGAAATTGACCGTGCTGTAAATGCTGTTGTCGGGGTTGTTCGGCAGTTGCGCCGCAATAAAATTAAAGCCTGATGAAAGTTCTCGTGGCGATGTCTGGTGGCGTTGACTCGTCGGTTGCCGCGTCAGAACTGCTCGATCAAGGTCATGAAGTTGTTGGCGTGACAATGCGCTTGTGGGGTGGCGAGAGCGACACGGGTTGCTGTTCAGTTTCAGATGTAGATGACGCGCGTCGCGTGGCACAGCAACTTGGCATTGACCATTTGGTTTTTAATTTTTCAGATGACTTCAACAAGCATGTTGTCGCACCATATGTGCAGGCTCATGTTGACGGCATCACACCGAACCCATGCATCGAGTGCAACCGACATTTGAAGTTTGATCGACTCAGCGAACGGGCCCGAGTTCTTGGTTTCGACGCCGTGGCGACAGGGCATCATGCACAAGTTTCTCGTGACGCCACTGGCACCTATCGACTGACACGCGGACATGACGAATTAAAAGATCAAAGTTACGTGGTCTACATGCTTGATCAGGCCGAACTTGCATACACGATGTTTCCGGTTGGGCATTTGACAAAAGCACAAGTGCGTGATCGCGCTGTTGCGCTTGGTCTTCGCACGGCGACAAAACCAGACAGCCAAGATGTTTGTTTCATTTCAAAAACTGGCGGTCGTGAAACTTTCTTGGGTAATCGCATTGAGTTTCGTAAGGCTGCAGTCGTCACTGCCGACGGAGAAAAAGCTGGCGCAGTAGATGCACTTGAACTTGTAACGATTGGTCAACGCAAGGGGTTGGGCTTGCCGGGCGGTGGACCAAAGCAATTTGTGGTTGATGTAGATACGCCAAATGCGCGAGTTGTAATCGGCAATGAAGAGCAGTTGTTGCGCACGGGGCTTGCTGTGGGCAATGTGATGTGGGCGAATGTTGCGCCAGGCGTTGGCGAGCGAGTCTTGGTGCAGTGCAGCGCGCATGGTGCAGCAATTGCTGCAACGATTGAAAATCTCGCGCCACTTGTCTTGCGATTTGATGAGGCACAGCGACGAATTGCGCCTGGTCAGAGTGTTGTTTGCTACGACATAACAAATTCGCATGTGTTAGGCGGCGGAATCGCCGAAGCGGTTAATCCAACTAGTAATTAGTAGCTAGTAACTAGTTTTGTTTTAGTTTTGCGGCGAGCAGAACCGCGCCTGGGCGAGATGGTGCGATTAAAACTGCAGAAGCGTGAATTGCGCTCAGAGCCTTGAGATGTTTTGCTGAGATTGAAGTAAGCGCCACATCTTGGGGTTGTTTAAATGTCAGCTCGAGAGGAACTCCCCAAGTCAAAGCAGTGAGATCTGCGGCCTGAGTGTCACGTTTGGCGAGTTGCATGCTTGTGAGGTCATGTTTGCGAATCATCAAATTGGTGCCGAGCAGAGTTTCGTCGTGAACAACAAAACCGGCCGGAACAAACACGAACCAGCGTCGTGAAAGTTGATGAATACGGCGAGCAAAAAACCATATGCCAAAAATTGCGACAACTGCGCAGCTGATACCGACTGGCAAGTTGTTAGAAGCTAAGAAAAGCGGTGCCGAAACGATTGCTGAGATGAGAATAGATGCGATCAAAACGACCGGTGCAACAAGAGCAACTGGCGGGCGAAGCAGAAATCTTTTTTCGTCACCATATGCGCTTGCCTGAACAAATGCAGTGCCGATCTCGCCGTTGAAACTAAGCAACAAAACCGCAACACCGATTGCTGCCGAGACGATTTGCTGTGACTCGACAGTCGTTGTGATTGCGACGTAAAGCAATGTTGCTGTGATGACCGGAGTGGTCAAACGCAATACGGTGAGGGTGATTGGGTGAAGTAAAAAGACAGAAAAAACGCAAACTGCCCAAACCAGCCAAGCAAGGCCTGTAGCGGTGAACTGCAATTTGGTCGAACTTTGGGTGAGAATTTCGCCAATGCCGGCGCCGATGAACGGCAAGATCGCGACCAAGACGCGAAGAACCCAAATGAAAGACTTGTTGAGCACAAAGTAAGGCTAAGGGCGAGGCGAAGGCTCGCACACGACTTCGGTAAAGTTTCAGTGATGTCTGTGCCTGAGAAAATTCGTCAAACTGCCAGCGAGTTGCGAGCGGCGATTGCACACCACAACGATCTTTATCACGGTAAAGACAGCCCTGAGATTTCAGATGCAGCGTTCGACGAGCTGTTGCGCAAACTCGCAGAACTCGAAACGAAATATCCAGAAATAACAGATGGTTCATCACCAACACAAGTAATTGGTGCAGGCACAACCACTTTTGATCCGGTCACCCACCGTGTGCCGATGACGAGCCTCGACAACGCGATGGATGTCACCGAGTTGCAAGCCTGGGGTGAGCGTGCGGCGAAAGGTTTAAATAATGTTGCAATGCAATTTGCATGCGAACTTAAAATTGACGGCTTAGCGCTGAGCATTCGCTACGAAAATGGTGAACTCGTGCAGGCAGCCACGCGTGGCGACGGAAAAGTTGGCGAAGATGTCACGGCGAATGTGCGCACCATCGGTGTTATTCCTAAAAAACTTTCGGTGAAGAGTGGCGAGAAGACTCCGAGTGTGCTTGAGGTGCGCGGTGAGGTTTATATGTCGATCAAAGCATTCGAAAAGTTTCGTGATGCGAAGTTGCGTGAGAATGAAAAGCGTGTTCAAGATGGCAAGAAACCAGAAGCGGTGCCGGCAAATCCGCGCAATGCAGGGGCGGGAAGTTTGCGTCAGAAGAATGCGCAAGTCACAGCGACGCGCGAGCTTTCGTTTTGGGCCTACCAACTCGGCGAAGTTGTGGGCGGGCCAAATTTCACGACCCACACACAATCACTTAATTATTTGCGTGAGTTAGGTTTTCCGATTAATCCTGAAGTCAAGACGCTCGACTCACTGGCACAAGTTGTTGACTTTTGCACGCAATGGGAGACCAATCGTCACGAATTGAACTATGAGATTGACGGCGTTGTCGTAAAACTTGACGACCTCGCACAACGCGAACAACTTGGTTTTACTTCGCGTGCACCGCGTTGGGCGATCGCCGTTAAGTTTGCACCCGAAGAGCGCAACACAATTTTGAAAGATATTTCGGTCTCAATCGGCCGTACGGGCCGTGCCACACCATTTGCGGTGCTTGAGCCGGTTGTACTTTCAGGCAGCACCGTGGGGATGGCGACATTGCACAATCGCGAGCAGGTGCAACTCAAAGACGTTCGCCCAGGTGACACGGTGGTTGTGCGAAAAGCCGGAGATGTGATCCCTGAAGTAGTCGGACCAGTGTTGTCGTTGCGACCGAAGAATTCGAAACCATGGAAGTTTCCAACCACATGTGTGTGTGACTTGAAGTCGAAGCTGGTGCAACTTGAAGGCGAGTCTGACACTCGTTGTGTCGAGCCAGAGTGCCCGTTTCAACGAGATCAACGGATTATTCACTTTGCCTCACGCGGAGCAATGGACATTGAAGGTCTGGGTGAGAAAACAGTTTTTGCGCTGTCAGACAAAAACTTTGTCGCCGACATCGGTGATCTTTATTCGCTGACGATCGAAAAACTTTTGCAACTCGATGGTTTTGCCGAACTAAGTGCAAAAAACTTGCTGGCTGCAATTAGCGCGTCAAAATCTCGACCATTGTCGAAACTTTTGGTTGGTTTAGGAATTAAAAACTTGGGGCCGGCAGCAGCCGAATCTTTGGCCCGGCGATTCGGCTCGCTTGACGCAATCATCGCCGCCACACCGCAACAGCTCAGCGAGATAGACGGTCTTGGTGACGTAATCGCCAACAAAATAACTGCGTGGTTCGCCGACAAGTCGCATCAAGCAATCATCAAAAAGTTTCGTGTAGCCGGTGTCGAGTTTGGCAATGTTGTCGTCAGTACTGCGCCACAAAATCTTGTGGGCAAGGCCGTCGTCGTGACGGGCACGGTTGAAGGCTTCAGTCGCGAAGGCGCACAAGATGCAATCACGAGTCGTGGTGGCAAGAGCCCAGGCAGTGTGAGTGCCAAGACGTTTGCTCTTGTAGTCGGCGCTGAACCCGGCGCGAGCAAACTTTCAAAAGCCGAAGAGTTGGGAATACCGATTATTGACGCAGCGGGTTTTGCAAAACTTTTAGCGACTGGCGAATTACCGAACGACTAGTCAGTGTCAAATTTCCAGGTATAGACGCGAGACTTTTCGCGACCTTCACTTATTTTCCAGTAACGAACTTTTCCTTCGTGTTCGCCCTGTCTGAACTCTTCGATAATCGCGCCAGGTTGTGGCTGGAAACTAATGATGAAGTTACCTGGATCAAAAACCGCAGTTGGGGGTAACTCAACTTGTGCGCCAGGTGTGGCCTGCTGGCCAGATGACGTGAGTTCGTCAAGACGAGTCGTTGGCAGTTCGAGTCCGTCGATAATCAGAACGGCTTGGTAGCCCTCGATGAAGTCGACAATTATTTGCGACTGACGCAATACTCGGTCGCCGTTGGCCGGAGAAATTCTTTCAATTACATCGGGCAGCCCGGCTTCATCGCGACCAGTTTGTGCGGCACGAAAACCAAAAATGACAAGCACGAGTCCGAGTGCAATGCCGATGCTCAACAACAGTTGTTGACGATCAAGTTTTTTTCGTTGATTCTTTTGATTGTCAGAATTTTGCGAGTTAGTTGTCACACCTATATTCTCGCCTGAAAAGGTGCATAAAACATTGCTCAACCACAATGACTAGTAGTTTTAATGGGGCAATGGTTGACTCAGAAGCCCTGGTTGGCAAAGTTCTTGTTGGGCGTTATCGCATTGAAACTCTGCGTAGTGACCCGAACGCTGCGATCAAGGTTTATGAAGCCGATGACCTAAGACACAACAAGAAAGTGTCGGTGCGCCTCATGACCACGGCGTCGTTGATCGATCGCGAGGCTGGTCTTCACGACGAGTCGAGCGCAGTTTCGTCGTATAAAGAATCGATGCAGCAGTTGTTTGCGATGAATCACCCGACTCTGGTGTGCATAGATGATTGGGGCGACACAGTTCTTGAAGGAGTGCGTCATGCATTCAACGTCACCCAGTTTTACGGACAAGGAACCTTGCGCGAGTTTCTGGATCGCGGTCGCAGGCTTTCTCCATCGCAAGCACTAGTTGTCGGCATCGACGTATGTCGAGCGTTGCATCACGCTCACCAAAACGGTTTTGTTCATGGCGATGTTCGTCCTGCAAATTTAATTTTCGGAGATGACGCACGAGTAAGGCTCACTGGGCTTGGCACCAAGCGTTGGGCGAGTGCCGAACAAATGAGCATTGAGCAAGCAAAATATGCGGCTCCTGAAATTGGGCTCGGCTCTGCGCCGAATGCGCAGACTGATATCTACTCTTTGGCGCTGACGTTGCTCGAGTCGATCACGGGTGAAGTTCCGTTCGTTGGCGAATCGGTTGCGATCACTCTTTCAAATCGAGTTGAAAAACTTTTGCCAGTCAGTGCCGACATGGGACCGATCGCCGCGCCGATTGAGCGTGCAGGCCGACCGCTTGCAGAAGAGCGGGGAACTGCAATCGAACTTGGCCAGGCACTTGCGCAAATCGCCGACAAAATGTCTCGGCCTTTGCCAATTGACACAATTGTGCCAAAAAAGTTCGAAGATGTAATTACTCGCCCTCATCCAATAGTTAACGTGGCCGAAAAAACTGAGAGTGAAATTGTCGAGCCGGTGGTTGTTGACGAGCCAGAGCCACAAATAGTTGTCGAGTCACCTCGAACACGACGTCGATTAAGGCGCGTGTTTGCAGGTGCTGGCGTTGGCGCACTATTAATAGTCGGCATTGTCGCGTTTCAGGCTCTTACGAAAAAGAGCTTTGTCGTACCAAGTTTGATGGGTGTCGCCGAAGCAGAAGCACGAAACTCAATTGCAACTTTTGATTGGGAGATAATCATTCGAGCCGAGCGAACTAATGATGTCGAATTTGGTTTTGTAATTCGCACCGATCCAGAAGCGGGTGCGTCACTTAAGCAGGGTGATGCGATCGTGATGTATGTCTCTGAAGGCGCACCGCTCGGCGTGTTGTTTGATGTGACTGGTGAGTCGCGTGAGGCTGCAACAAAAAAGTTAACTGATCAAGGTCTGACAGTTTCGGCATCTGATGAAGCAAGCGATGCTGTGCCGGTCGGCAATGTCATCTCATGGTCGGTTGCCAAACAGCCGACGCTCGTTGCGGGCGACGAAGTTCTGCAAGGCACGTTGATCAATCTTGTTGTTTCTTCTGGTCCGGCTTTGCGCAGCGTGCCGTTACTAGTTGGCATGAAGTTAGAAGACGCAACAGCAACGGCCCTTGAACTTGGTCTCGTGCTGGGTGTCACCCCCGATAGTTATAGCCCCGACGTGGCTATCGGTTTGATCGGTGCGCAGTCTCCGCCACCAGGGCAATTTGTGCCCAAGGGAAGCACAATTGTTTATTCGATTTCTCTTGGCCCAGATTTGGTTGAGTTGCCAAACATTGTTGGCATCAATTTTATTGATGCCGAGAAGCGACTAGTTGCCGCCGGCTTTATTGTGGGCGAAGTATCTGGTCGCAAGTCGTATCGCATGAAGAGTGCATCAGTCAAAGGTGTCGCTGTTAAAAACGGCGACATGGTTCCGCGTGGTTCGGCGATCGACATGGTCTTTCCGTGAGTCTTGAGAATTCAAGAAACGCGAATGACACGAATGACGCGAATAACACGAATAAATCTTCAGATGTAACTTTTCTTGACGCTGGTGGCGTCGATGAAGTTTCGGTTATTCCGTGGTCGTTGTTGTTGCGACAAAAACTCGTGCAGCGGGTTGGTGTTTCGCGACGCAAAGCCACGCTTGGCGTGTTGTTAGGTTGCGTTTTTACAGTCAGTTTCATGATCACGCTTCTTGTCGTGTCGTTAAAAACTGTGGCCGATGACTTGAACAGCACCACCGGAGTCATCAGTTGGGCGATTACGGCACCGATGCTCGCGTTCGGCGTCGTTGGCCCCGCGTTCGGCAAGGTTGGCGACTTGTGGGGTCACAAACGAGTTTTTGTTGGCGGATTATTTATCGCTGGCGTGTTTGCGATTTGCACCGCCCTGGCGTGGGATGCGCCGTCGATGATAATTTTTCGCACGCTTTCGGCAGCGGGGGGCTCGGCGCTTGGCCCGGCCGCGATGGCGTATATCAATCGCATGTTTGATCCAAGCGAAAGAGTTCGACCGTTGGGTTATTGGAGTTTCGTCACTGCGGGTGCTCCCGTGATTGGTGTTGTTGCGGGCGTGCCGCTTGTTTCAATTTTTGGATGGCGAACTATTTTTTTGATGCAGGCACCGCTCTGTCTGATCGGGTGCATCGTTGCATGGTGGTTGCTTGGCGACACTGAGCGACGCAAGAACGTGAAGTTTGACGTGCAGGGCGCGCTTTCGCTCGGTATTGGTTCGGTGCTGATTTTGTTGGCGATCAATCGCGGCCCAGCATGGGGTTTTATTTCTGCGCGCACATTGAGCGTTGCTCTGCTCGGTGTTGTTGTGCTGATTTATTTTGTGCGCGTCGAAAAGCGAGCGAGTGATCCGATGTTGCCTTTGCAGTGGTTTCGCACGCGCAATGTTGCGTTTCCAGTTGCGAGTCAAGCGCTGACAAATTTTGCATACATGGGCGGATTCATGATCGTGCCGCAGTTACTCGAAATCGGTCTCGGGTTTTCAACTTCACACATCGGCTGGTTAATCATCGCGAGGCCTTTGGTTTTTTCGCTCGTTGCTCCTTTCTCGGGACGAATTGCGATGCGTTTCGGTGAGCGAAACGCAGGTGTCATCGGCGCTATCGCCGTGATGTTTTCGATGCTTCTGCTTTCGCAGGTTGATGCCGGCGCTTCAGATTTGTATATCGCGTTCGGACTCTCACTTTCAGGAATGGGTTTAGGCATTGCATCGCCAGCGCTGACGGCGTTGTTGGCAAACTCGGTTGACGTTGCTGATCTCGGCGTGGCCAGTGCGGTGCAGCAGTTGCTTAACCAGATGGGCGCAGTCTTGGGGGCGGCCGTGATGGTCGGGGTGCACGAGGCGACGATTAGTTCGGGGATTGTGAAGAGTTTTTCGTATGCGCTTCTTGCGGGTGCGATTTCAAGTGCCATCGGCATTTTCGCTGCCAGCGCCGTGCGCCGCACCCCCCGCGTGCTCTAATCCTGCGCATTTCAGCCAAGCTCGCGCGAGTTTTGCGCACTCTCAATGCGTTACAAGCGATTTACTGCAATCGCTAAACTCTCACTTGTCGCATTTCCGCGATTTTCATTGAGCACGAGGTATTTCCCTGAAAGTTTTGATCCCACCTGGCAAGTCAGGCAACGTGCTCGCCACAATCGCCATCGGCGAGCAATATTTGCAGCCGTTCATGAAGTACGCGTATCACACTTGGGAAATGTACTGCCACCGCCACGACCTCGGCCTCATCTTGTTCGACGATCACCTCATCGCTAAATCAGACCCAAACTGGAAGAACCCCTATTGGCAAAAGTTCTTAATTGGTGATGCGCTTAATAGTGCCACTTTTCAAACGAACAATGTCTGTTGCCTAGATACTGACATTTTGATCAGCCCGATTGCTCCAAATATTTTTGCCAACCGGAATGAGTCAAAAGTTGGCTTGGTCTCTCTGAGGCAAAATCTTGCGTATCCATATGATCTTTCGCTTCGGAAGATGGCTTTTTTGCGAAATCGTTTTTATGACGCAAATTACCCTCTCGACTCGAGTCTCTTTGTCTCGCTTGATGGACTTTATGGAATGGTGGGACTTGACACCCAAGATGACGAAGCTTGTTCAGGTGTTTTTGTGTTTAGTTGCCAAAATCATGGGATGCTGCTCAAAAATTATTATCTAAACTTCGGCCAATCAGTTATGGAGCGAGATGGTGGAGGTGAACAAATATTTTTAAATCACTTTGTTCAGTCAGAAGGACTCGTTGAGTGGATTGAGTATGGATTTCAGGCAATGTGGACTTATGAAATG
>ENA-UOYK01000081-UOYK01000081.1-marine-metagenome-genome-assembly--contig:-NODE-81-length-40257-cov-3.484868_pt1 | contig 40257 bp, 37 predicted proteins | sample MGYA00238174_ERZ767213 | MGnify/ENA primary metagenome ERZ767213 (study PRJEB28944, sample SAMN06267167) | marine metagenome | isolation source: Columbia River Estuary | place: USA:Columbia River Estuary...
TTTCATTTGCACCAGAAGTTGAAAAAGTCCGCTTGAAGGTGCGTGACTTCATGGACAAAGAAGTTCGACCTGCGTGGGACGCGACAGACCAAAAAAATCGCGGAGAAGTTGTTCGAACGATTGTTTCATTGCGCGGCAAGGCTCGCAAAGAATGGAATCTCTGGTTGCCTCACATGCCAGCCGAATGGGGTGGCATGGGTCTCGGGCCAACTGCGATGGCTGCGGTGTCTGCCGAGGCCGCAAAAGTCAGTATCGGACCATTCGTTTTGAATGCTCAGGCACCTGACGAAGGCAATCAACACACACTTTTGCATTGGGCGACCGACGAACAGAAAGAAAAATATCTTCGTCCGCTTTGCGAGGGCACGACGCGCAGTTGCTTTGCGATGACCGAGCCCGAAGTGGCTGGCAGCGATCCGACTTTGATTAAGACTCACGCATATCAAGATGGCGACGAGTGGGTAATCAACGGTCACAAGTGGTTTATATCTGGTGCTCGTGGCGCGCAATTCGCATTGTTGGTCGCGCGCACTGAAGACAATCCGGATATGCCGCAAGCGGCCAACTCATGTTTCATTGTTGACATTCCGAGCGAGGGTTTCAACATCGTGCGCGACGTCGAAACAATGTCTGGTGGTCATAATCATTGCGAGATCATGATCGAAGACCTTCGAGTGCCGGCAAAAAATATGTTGGGCGGTCGGGGTCAAGGTCATTTGCTTGGTCAATACAGGCTTGGGCCAGCGCGTCTCGCTCACTGCATGCGTTGGATAGGTCAAGCCGAGATCGCACTCGACATGATGGTCGACCGCGCTTTGAAGCGCTATTCACATGGCTCGATTCTGGCTGAGAAGCAGGGCATTCAATGGTTGATCGCCGATTCATCTGTGGAGCTTTATCAATGCAAGCTGATGGTTCTTCACGCGGCCTACAAAATTGAAAGTGGACAAACTTTTACTTCTGAAGTCTCGATGGCCAAGCATTTCGTCGCCAATAGTTTGTGGAGAATCATTGACCGTGCGATTCAAGTACACGGTGCACTTGGTTATTCAACCGACACACCGTTGGCTCACATGTTGCAACAAGCACGCTGGAGTCGATTCGCAGACGGCGCAGACGAAATTCATCAGATGCGCATTGCGCAACGCACGATTGCTGCGTATAAAGATCATGGTTCGACGAAGTCTGCAACTGGAGATCTGCCGTTATGACGACTAAGCCACATACGACTTTTGGCATTTTTATTCCACAGGGCTGGAAGATGGAGTTAGTTTCGATTCCAGAGCCAACTGATAAATGGAAAAAGACGGTTGAGGTCGCGCAACTTGCCGAGAAACTTGGCTTTGACTCAATTTGGGTTTACGACCATTTTCATAACGTTCCTCGCCCTGCACATGAAACTGTTTTTGAATGTTGGACTGTGATGTCGGCAATTAGTCAACTCACATCCACGATTCGGCTCGGACAGATGGTTGGTTGCAACTTGTATCGCGAACCAAGTTTGTTGGCGAAAATAACATCCACTCTTGATGTGATTTCCGGTGGCCGACTCGACTGGGGTATCGGTGCTGGTTGGTACGAAAATGAGTGCCGCGGATACGGCTACGACTTTCCAGAGCCAAAAGTTCGCATTGCGATGTTGCGTGAGTGTGTCGAGATAGTTCGCTCGATGTGGACGCAAGAAGAGACGACCTACGACGGCAAGTACTACACAATGTTGCGCGGAAATTGTGATCCAAAGCCGTTACAGAAACCACACCCGCCAATTTGGATCGGCGGTGGCGGCGAACAACTTACATTGCGCGTCGTAGCCCGATACGCCGACTGTTCAAACTTCGGTGGCTCGCCAGAAGAATTTGCACGTAAGCGAGAAATTTTAAAGGGTCACTGCGTCGCTGTGGGTCGAGACGAATCAGAGATTCGCAAAACTTGGTCTCCAGATGTTTTTATTCGTCGCACAGAAAAAGAGATCAAGGCTGCTGGATCTCTAAGTTTGCGAGCCGATCCGTTTGATGACTGGCAGAAAAACAATCTTGTCGGCACCGTTGAACAAGTCTCTGAGAAGGTGCAGAAGTACATCGACCTCGGTTGCAGCGGCTTTATTCCGTGGTGTGCCGACTATCCAAGCACTGAGACAGTCGAATTGTTTGCTGAAGTAATGAAAAACTTCAGATAATCGTTTAGCTCGTCGAACCTAAATCTATAAGTAGTAGCGAAATACAACTTCGGCAACGCACGACGGCTTTTTTGCGCCTTCGACTTCAAAGGTTGTTTCAAGTGTTACTTGAACACCGCCCGTCACGTCTTCTACAGCCAGAAGTTTTACGCCAGCACGCAGTTTCGAACCGACAGGCACTGGTGCTGGAAATCGCACTTTGTTGGTGCCGTAGTTGACACCCATGGCAATTCCTTCGACACCAAAAATTTGTGGCAAAAATACAGGACCGAGCGAGAGTGTCAAATACCCGTGGGCAATCGGTCCACCAAATGGGCCGGCTTTTGCACGTTCAACATCAATGTGAATCCACTGATGATCGCCAGTTGCGTCTGCGAATTTGTTTACTTGTTCTTGGCTGATTGTTAAGTAGTCCGAGTAGCCAAGATGATTGCCGACGAGACCTTTGAGGTCAGCGACACTTTTGATAATTAGTTTTGCCATTCGTATAGTTTGGCAGATCTGCCACCACAAAAGCGAAGGCGACTAGTAGGTCTCTAGTACGTCGCTAGTGGTACCAAATTTTTTGATGGCTTCGACTTTGGGGATGCAGAATCAGAGCGCAAAGCGCAACTTCGAATATCAGATTTAGCGTGCTGCCACCGCTCAACTTGTCGTAGATCCCGATTTTGTAGCCGCCAACACGCTCAAGGTCTGAATACGCCCAAAACCGCAATACGAAAGGTGAGAAGGCTGCAGCGATGGCAAATTTATAGCCAAGTTTCAGGTCGTTGGCCATGAAAATTCCCGAGAGTGCGTGAAGCGCAACTACGACTAGTCCGATGATTAAACCGAACGAATAGCGACTGCGCAAATAGCCCAGGTAGTTGGTTGTGTCAATCAAGCTGATTAGGGCAAAGAAGCCGTTCAGGTAGAGCAGCATCGCCGAGATCTGCAAGGTCTGCGGTTGCATTCGGTCAAACCATTTGCGCCAATCGATATTCAGCATCCTCTTATTGTGGCAGATCAGGATCCAACATCTCGGTAGCCTTCAGTCGTGCGCAGTGCTTTCGTTTCGCTAGTTGGTCGACCAAATGTTGGCAAATCTACTTTGTTAAATGCTTTGATTGGTAAGAAAATCAGCATTGTTTCGGATAAACCGCAGACAACACGCACTCGGGTACGAGGAATTTTAAATAAAGATGATGCACAGTTGGTTTTCGTTGACACCCCCGGTTTGCACAAAGCGTCGACTGCCTTAGGAGAACGCGTCAATGCCACGGCGCTCGAGTCAATGCGTGATGTCGACATCGTTTGTCTCGTAGTCGACGCTTCTCAGCCCTTTGGCTCGGGCGATAAGTGGGTGAGTGAGCAACTTGATATTTCAAAGGCGATCGTTGTGCTCAACAAAGTCGACGCCGTATCTTCTGCCAAAGTTCTTGCACAATTGAATGCGTTGTCGCAGCTCGGCGCTGCAGAGTATTTTCCCATCTCTGCAAAGTCAGGCGAGGGCATTGAGCAACTTATTGCCGAACTTGTAAAGCGAGCACCTGATGGTCCAGCGATGTATCCGTCAGAAATGGTTTCTGAGACGCCGCAGGCTGAATGGGTCGCCGAACTCGTGCGCGAGCAATTGCTCGCGGTAACTCGAGATGAGTTGCCTTATTCAATTGCAACGAGAGTCACCGAGTGGGAGTGGCCGCGCGTGCGTTGCGAGATTGTGGTCGAGCGCGAAAGTCAAAAAGGAATGGTCATCGGTAAGGCCGGCAGCGTGCTCAAGTCAGTTGGCATCGAGGTACGCAAGCAAATGCCCGACGGAGCGTTTCTTGAACTTTTCGTTGTTGTTGACAAAGACTGGCAGCACCGTGCCGACCGTGTCGAACGCCTCGGCTACTAGATTTTTAGCCGGTGGTGGCGATTAGCAGTGACGAGTAGTCGTCGAAGCTGACTGGTGAGCCGGGCTTGGAGAGGTCGCCTCGACCACGGGGAACAGCAACTTCAACACCGTCAACTGTGAACACGATTTGGCCGACGCCGGGTCGTCGCGTAAATGTCAAAACAAGTTGGGCAATCGCCAAGCGCTGATCAATCGGTGAGAGATCACTCAAGAATTGCGCAGTTGTATCAATCGTGGCGATGCCTTTCGAAATTGCAACAGTGGCACTCAAATTCTTTGGTAATGCACTTCGCAAACCGAACCCGTTATCGCCACCTGGTGGGCCTGCAACTAGCGCAGCCAAAACCTGTGAGGTTGTCGCTGGGCTGGCTACTGAAATGTTCGTCGCCACAACTCGATTGGCGCTGATGTAATAGAGCTCTACTTGTTCTGAAACGACTTCAGGGATAGATGATGTTGTATCTTTTGCAGACTCGGGTACAAGAGTTGAACTAGTTGTCGAGGTCGTTGCCTGTTGGTTTAGTTCAACCGGAAGTTCAGATTCAGGGATTTGAACAACCATGCTCGCGCTCGGTACGCCACATGCACCAAAAAATATCGTCGTAATAACTAGCAATGAAGCTCGCCGACGAAGCGCCTTATCAAAAAATTTCATAACGTAACCAACGACTCGCCGGATTCATCTGGAAGTTTGCGCTCGAGTGAAACTATGAACCTCGCGCCGCCGTTGCTGTTTGTTTCAACCCATGCCTTGCCGCCAAGGGCGCTTGCATGTTCTTGCACAATTGCGAGCCCAAGACCACTGCCCGTGCTGTTGCGTGATGCCGTTCCGCGAGCAAATCGTTCAAAGATTCGTTCACGTTCGCTTTGCGCCACACCAGCACCACTATCTTCTACAACGATTCGCAATGAGGTTTGGTCACCTGTGACCATTAGCGCGGTTGCGCCACCCGCGTGGTCGCGAGCGTTTTCAAGCAGGTTCAAAACAATCCGCTCGATGCGGCGCTTGTCGAGAACTGTTTGGTCATTTGCATTAAGAGTTGTGGTGAATTCAACTTCGCTGAAGCCATGTCGTTGCGAGACTCGTTTCACCAAATCTGCCAAGTTGACAGTTTCGTTTTGAGATTGGCCAGCGCCTGCGTCAAGGCGTGAGAGCTCGAGAAGATCTAAAACGGTTCGATCAAATCTGCGAACTTGACTAGAAATTATGTCGAACGCTTGTTGGTTGCGTTCGCTCAAGTCATCGCGGCGTGATTGCATCACTTCAACTGCCGCGGCCAGAGCCGTAACTGGTGATCGCAATTCATGACTCACATCGCTAGCGAAACGAGTTTCACGTTGAATGCGACTTTGCACCGCATCAACCATGTTGTTAAACGATTCAGCCAATCTTGCTAGCTCTGGGTCACGTTCATCTTCAAGTCGAACATCAAGACCACCTGAAGCAATGTTGGTGGCGACAGACGCAACTCTGCGTAGCGGTCGCAACACACTATTGCTGGTTGAAAAACCCAATAGACCACCAACAATTGTGATCAATAAAATTCCGAGGATCAAAGTCGTGCGAATCGTATTCAGGGTGCGCTCAACGTCAGTTAAAGGAAACGCTTCAAAGTAATGCGCCGAGATTGAATCGATAGAAATTCCGAGTGCTTCGTATGGTTGACCGTTGAATTCGAAGCGCTGTCTACCGTTTTTTCCGGCAAGGGTTGATGTCAAAAGATCAATTGGCAAATTTGATTGTGTAAAGCGCAATGGTTCTTGTGCAAAAAACGTATCTTCTTGGCTCAGATGAAGAACTGCGTAGCCACCACTTTCGCTACGAATATTGGTCACGATGTCGCCAGCGTCGGTGCGGTTTGAACCAATCAATGTCTGCAACAACTGAGCGTTATTGATTGCTTGGCTTGTCGCGACTTCAGATCTTTGATTGAGAAGGTAACTACGAGTTGTCGCATATGTGACAACGCTCAACGAAACCGCCGCAGCAAGCGCGCTGAGACTGAAATACAAAACCATTCGGCCACGTAGCCCACGAAGATTGCGCAAGTTGGCGCGAGCATTTGACAGCGAACGAAACACTGGTTTTGAATCCATCGCAGGATGCTCGATCACACCTCAAGCATTGCGGGATTTTTGTCAACCCCCACCGGCGGGGGTCAAAGGGGAGCATGACTTCCCGCCGGTGTGACATCCCCATACTGCTTGGCGAATTTGACAGAACTTGGATAAAAGTGTGCTATTTCTGTAACAAAACAGTTCTTAGGGGCAGAATAGAGCACCGTGCAGACTTTGCTTTTTATCGAGGACGATCAAGACATTCGTGCTGCTTTGCGCTTGGCGCTTGAAGACGAAGGCTACAAAGTAGTTGAAGCCGCCGACGGTAACTCAGGTCTTGTCGCATTCGAAACCGAGTCGGTTGATTTGGTGTTGCTTGACCTGCGACTTCCAGACATGTCGGGTTTCGATGTTTGTCGCGAGTTGCGCAACAAGAGTCTCGTTCCGATCATCATGGTCACAGCGCAGACTGACACACACGACTTAGTTGCAGGTCTCGAAGCAGGAGCCGACGACTATGTGACGAAGCCTGTTATTGCAAAAGAACTTGCAGCACGAATTCGTGCAGCCTTACGACGCACAACTTTGTTGTCAGCCTCGGCGACTGAACTTGACCGATTTATTGTTCGCGACGTTGAGATGCGCAGCGACCAAGGGATTGTTTTGAAAGGCGGTGTTGAGCTTCCGCTAACTAAGACTGAATATCGACTGCTGCATATTTTTATGGAACACGCCAACAAGGTTTTATCGCGAGATCAACTGCTTGAACTTGTGTGGGGTTACGAATACTTGGGCGATAGCCGTCTTGTTGATGCGCACATTCGCAGACTCAGAGTAAAGATTGAAGATTCGCCAGATGATCCGAAGATTATTGCGACAGTTCGCGGTATGGGTTATCGACTACTGACTGCGTAAGTTAAAAATTCTTTGGCGCGCGCCAATTTGTTAGTGAACTCCATCGGCGGCAACATCTCAATAATTGTTTTGCCATAACCTTTTGTCACAAGCCTTGGGTCGAGAACTGCGACTACGCCAAGATCTGTTTGTGTGCGGATTAGTCGACCCGCCGCTTGTGCCAGTTTTGTTGCAGCAATCGGAATGTCGATAGCGGTGAACGCTGACTTTCCAAATGCGTCTCGTCTTGCGCTCATCAGTGGGTCTGTTGGCACAGGAAATGGAAGTCGGTCAATAATCACGAGACTCAGAGTTTGGCCGGGCACATCAACGCCTTGAAAGAAGCTCTGCGTTGCAAAGAGACATGTTGCTTCGCTTTCCGCAAATTTACGTAGCAGTTCCATTTTTGGAAGGTCGTCTTGTTTGAGGATCTTGAATTCAAGTTTGTCTTCAAGCGCGCTGTACGCGGCGTTAAGTCTGGCGTAACTCGTAAATAGCGCCAAAGTTCGACCACCAGCTGCGTTAATCAATTCTTCAATTTCGTTATGCACTGCTTTGTCGCGTATTCCTTGGGCGGGGTCGGGCAAGTGTGATGCGCAGTAGAGAAGTGAATTGTTTTCGTAATCAAACGGACTAGCAACATGACACGCATCAAAGCTTTCGGCAGGGAGGCCGATTCGTTGTGGCAAATTCGTTGGGATCGTTGCACTCGTCAAAATCGCAGTTCGTTTCGACCAGACCGCTTCGTGCAAAGTAGGGCCAATATTGAGCGGTCTCATTTCAAGTGAGCAACGGTCGGGTGAGCCAGCGACGTAAGCAACATAACCACTGCGGTCGGTAAGCGCCAGATCTAAATCGTCGATGAACCGCGTGCAAAGTGATTGAGCACGAAGTTTTCGTTGTTTGGCAGATTCATCTTTAGTGGCGATCGTTCTCAGCGATTCAAGTGCTTCGCTGGCTCGACCTCGCACCTCTACGAGCGTTTCGCGAGACTCTTCATCTAAAGGCAAAACGACTCGCTTATTAATAAACGGCACGATCGCATCACGCAGGCGCGCGGCACTTTTGGCAAATCCGCCCGACATTGCATCGTCGCGAATTATCGAGCGCATTGCCGAACCGATAGTTGTAATTCGACTTGGCGAAAGTGCAAGACCTGCCGAATCTGTGACGACATCTTCGAGTTCGTGGGCTTCATCAAAAATCACAACGTCGTGTTCGCCGATGATTGTGCCTTCTGTGACGATGTCGAGGGCGTAGAGCCAACCGTTGACAATGACGACATCAGCAGTCTGGCTTTCTGCACGAGCTCGCTCGGCAAAACAACTTTCACCTTGCGGACATCGTGATGCACCAGGGCATTCTTCGCTGGTGACACTTACCTTTGACCACGCAATGCGTTGGGGCTGCCAATCTAATTCGCCTTCGTCGCCCGTCTCAGTGATCTGCGACCATTCGATAAGTTTTTTGATATCCGACTTTGTTCGTGGCGAGACGTCGTCAAGTTCAAGTCGTGACTGTTTTTGATCTGCAAGTTCAGCAATTCGTTGACGGCACAAGTAGTTGCTGCGCCCCTTCAAAACGGTCCAAGTGAGCGGACGTTCTAGCGTCGGGTTGAGTGCTGATGCCAGCAGTGGCAGGTCATTTTGCGACAGCTGATCTTGCAACGCTTTTGTGACAGTTGAGACGACAATTCGTCTGCCCGACACCACCGCTGGAACGAGATAACCAAGAGTTTTGCCGGTGCCCGTGCCTGCTTGAACAATAAGGTGACGATTCTTGCGTAATGCACGGCCCACCAAAACTGCCATCTCATCTTGCCCCTGGCGTTCTTCGGCGTTTGAAAGTTCTGTCGTGACACGACGTAAGGCATCAAGAATTTCTTGATCGGCGAGATTGGCAGTCATTGAAACTTCTTAAATCTTCGTTAATGCGATTGCTGCATCGAGATCGACATCATCAAAATCAGGCCATGGTCGCTCGGTGAAATAAATATGTGCCGATTTGATTTGCCACAACAAGAAATTCGAGATGCGTGACTCACCTGAAGTTCGCACGAGCACATCAACAGGAGGCAAAGTTGAATCGTAAAGTCGGTTTTGAAGGTTTTGAGGTGTCAGTTCTTGGCCACTACTGACGAGTTCGGTTGCGGCACGGGTCAGCTCGCTACGTGAGCCGTAATCAAAGGCAACCGTCAGCACCATGCCAGTGTTGCTGGCCGTGTCTTCAATGGCTTTACGAATTGCTCGCTGCACATATAAAGGAGTGCGAGAGCCTGGCTCATCAAATGGTCGACCAATCCAATTGACCCTGACATTATTTTCGTTGAGCTCATTGATTCGACCGAATAGTTTTTTGTGCAGGCCCAAAATATGCCGCACTTCGGCGCGTGGACGCACCCAGTTTTCAGTTGAAAAACCGAACACTGTCAGATAGTCAACTTCACGCTTCGATGCGGCACGAACAATATCGGCGAGCGACTCTTCGCCGGCTGTGTGGCCAGCAGTGCGCGGGAGACCGCGCTTTCGCGCCCATCTTCCATTGCCATCCATGATGCAGGCCACATGAAGGGGTTTGGAATTCATTTATTGAACGCTAACAACTCTGGGTTGGCTACTTGAGGCGTTTGAAAGTGAGAGAATAAGTGCATGGTCAAGACAACGCGTGATGTAACTGGTGACTTGGCCCATGTCTTGGTGTGTGCGGGAACTGTTGCTGAGTGGCTTGAAACGACGCCAGCTCAATGGAAGACGCAAATTGATGCGCTGGTTCGCTCAGTTAGTGGAGTTGGTGTTCGCTGGCTTTCGATTTATCCATATTCGGGATCGTGTAGCGCACTTGATCGAACGACGATCTGCAATGCAATTCTTCAAACATTTGGTGGGCAACGTGCAGGTGATCGTGTATCTGTAGTAGCCGCGGATGGTTTGATTGTTGTCATTGACACTTGCGCTGACGGTCAAGAAAGATTTATCAATGCCGTCGCCCAACTAAGCAGCAGCCAAGCAATTGACGAAGCAAAACTCGCTGCGACTTTGCTCTCTCCGGCGTCTGGCGAACCAGACTTGGTTTTAATTCTGGGTTCGCCGACACGTGTGCCCGAATCTTTGATGTGGGAACTTGCTTACAGCGAACTTGTATTTCTAAATGTTCCTTGGTTGAAATGCGATGTAGAGCACATTCAGATGGCGATCGGCGATTTTCAGCGTCGTGACCGACGATTTGGTGGTGTCGACTCGTGAGTTTGTATCGCGATAAAGCAGTTGTATTGCGCACTTATGACATGCGCGAAGCTGACCGAATAATTGTGATGATGACCGAAGAACACGGCAAAGTTCGTGCCGTTGCAAATGGCGTGCGAAAAATGTCATCGCGCTTCGGCGCTCGACTCGAACCACTTAGTCATGTCGATATTTTGCTCAGCAAAGGAAAAGACTTAGATACCGTGAGCCAAGTCGAACTTGTGACTAGTGCCCGCGGTTTGTACAGCGACCTAGATCGTCTGACTCGAGGTTTGGCAATGCTCGAAGCAGTAGACCAACTCGGAATGGATGGCGAGCCCACTCAGCACCTTTACAAGATGCTCGTCGGAGCTTTGGATTGGCTCTCTGAAAATGATTCAACGCTTGTACTTGCGGCTTTTTATTTCAAACTTCTCGTGGTCGAAGGCGTTGGTGCACATGTGGACTCATGTGTCGGTTGTGGCGCACCTGGCGACGAGTTGATTGCATTCGACTTATTTCGTGGCGGGGGACAATGCCGTTCGTGTCGCAGTGGCGTAACAGTTTCTGCTGAAGCGTTCACGATCATTCGCAACATCGTCGGTGGTCAGTTGAATCTTGCGCTTGCTATGCCTGAAAGTACCGCAACTCATGAGGTCTCAGATTTGGCCACAAAATGTATGGAGCATCATCTTGAGCGACGACTCAAATCAGTCGCAGTTTTTGAGAGCCCCGAACGCTAAGAAAGTAATCCTGCCCGTAATTCATCATCTGGTTGTAATAGTCTGAATGGGTGCCAGCGCAAGATTTAGACCAAATCGTCAACCTTTGTAAGCGTCGCGGATTCGTCTATCCGAGTGGCGAAATCTACGGTGGTTTCCGCTCGTCGTATGACTACGGCCCGCTTGGCTCGTTGATGTTGCGCAACGTTAAAGATGCATGGGTTCGCACGATGGTTCAGCAACGTGACGACGTCGTTCTAATTGATGCCGCGATTCTGGGAGCACCCCAAGTCTTTGAAGCCAGTGGACACTTGAGCAACTTCAGCGATCCGCTTGTTGACTGCACAGTCTGCAAGCGACGATTTCGACAAGATCAACTTGACGATCGGGATTGTCCGCAATCTAAAAAAGGTTGCACATTTACAGACGCCCGCGCGTTCAATCTGATGTTCAAGACGCACGCCGGCCCGATCGAAGGCGAGGGAGCAACTGTTTATCTTCGCCCAGAAACTGCGCAAGGGATGTTCGTCAATTTTGCCAACGTTTTGCAGACGAGTCGCAAGAAGCCACCATTTGGAATTGCACAAGTAGGTAAAAGTTTCAGAAATGAAATTACTCCTGGAAACTTTATTTTTCGCACGCGCGAGTTTGAACAGATGGAGCTTGAATTCTTCGTTCCACCAAGCGAAAGTGCGAAGTGGTACGACTATTGGTGCAAGTCGCGCATGCAGTGGTATATCGACTTGGGTATCCCTGCCGACATGTTGCGGATTCGCGAGCACGCTAAAGACGAACTTTCGCACTACTCGGCTGGCACTAGCGACATTGAATTTAAATTTCCGTGGGGCTGGGGTGAACTTGAAGGTATCGCCCAGCGCACTGATTATGACTTGAAACAGCACGCCGAGCATTCGCGGCAGAAACTTGAATATTTTGATCAGACGACTAACGAGCGTTATGTGCCCTATGTTGTTGAGCCAGCTGCCGGTGCAAACCGCACGATGGCCGCGTTCTTATTGGCTGCATACGACGAAGATATTGTGAACGATGAACCGCGAACTGTGTTGCGTTTGCACCCGCGACTTGCTCCGTATCAAGTCGCAGTGTTGCCGTTGTCTAAGAAAGACACGTTGATGCCGCTCGCTAAACAGATTCACGCAATGTTGGGTGCGCGTTACATGTGCGACTTTGACGAGACTCAGGCGATTGGTCGTCGGTATCGTCGTCAAGACGAAATCGGTACGCCATATTGTGTAACTGTCGATTTTGACTCTTTGGAAGACAATTCGGTAACAATTCGTGAGCGTGACTCAACCGCTCAGAGTCGTGTCAAAATTGACTCGCTTGTTGCCGAACTATCACAAAGATTGGGCTACTAGAGAAAATTATCTATTAAAAAATAAGTTGTAAAAACTAAATATCAACAAAATATAGAGGAGCAAGTTATGGCAAAGGTCGCAGTGGTAGTTAAGTTAAAAATTAAAGAGGGTCAGCGCGATGAGATGACTAAGGGCGTAATGCCTGGCATCGACACAGCCAAAGGCGAAACTGGCACACAGTTTTATGCGTTTCATCACGATGCGGTAGATCCAAACACGGTTTGGTTTTACGAGCTTTACGCCGACCAAGACGCTGCGAACTTGCATATGGGTTCAGAGGCATTCAAAGCCTGGTCAAAGTCACTCATGCCGTTTATTGATGGAGCACCAGAGTTTTCATTTCTCACGCCGATCGGTGGCAAGGGGCTTTAGTTCTTGTATCTAGACAAGATCGTCGAGCAACATCGAACAACCGCGCAGCGAGATACGCGAAATACAAAAGATTTAGTCGCAATCGCAGCAAAAGTTGCGCAACCAAGACGGTTTATTGATCGAATCAGAACCGATTCGGTCAATTCACTGGCCGTGATTACAGAAATTAAGCGACGGTCTCCATCGCGTGGTGCGCTGAATCAAAATTTAGATCCAACACAAATTGCGCAGCAGTACGAACAAGGTGGCGCAAGTTGTCTGTCTGTTCTTACAGACCAAGACTTTTTTGGCGGAAGTACCGAAGATTTGCAGCAGGCGCACAGCAGTGTTGCTTTACCGGTTTTGCGAAAAGACTTTACGGTGTCGTCAAACGATGTTTGTGACGCTCGAATTATGGGTGCTGATTGTGTGTTGTTGATCGTGGCTGCTCTAAGTGTTCAAGAATTGACCGAGTTTAAGAAATTGGCAGATGAACTATCGCTCGACACTCTTGTTGAAGTGCATGATGAGCCTGAACTCGAAATCGCTCTAAATATTGGTGCGTCAATGATTGGTGTCAATCAGCGAGATTTGAAGACTTTTGAAGTTGACCATCAACGTGCGGTTCGCATGGCTGCACAAATGCCAGCAAACGTTGTTCGTGTTGCCGAATCGGGCGTAAGAACCCGAGCCGATGCTCAAAGTCTGCGCGACGCGGGCTACCACGCGATCTTGGTGGGCGAGTCGCTGGTTACTTCAAATGACATCGCAACAAGCCTGCGCGAATTGCGGGTGTAGATGTTCATCAAGATCTGTGGCATCACCAACGAACAAGATGCGTTGTTGGCTGTTGCGTTAGGTGCAGACGCACTCGGTTTCGTATTTGCGCCTTCGCCACGTCAAGTGGCACCTCAGCGTGTAAAAGAAATCGTTAGACGGCTACCTCAAATCATAATCACAGTTGGCGTATTCAGAGACGAGCATCCACAACGCGTAATCGACACGGTGCGAGAGGCAGGGGTCTTTGGTGCGCAATTGCATGGTCATGAATCAACTCGCCATGTTTCTGACGTGATGAAAGAGATTCATTGGGTAATCAAAGCGGTTGCTGCCGGTTCGGTTGAGGCGCGAACCGCCGATGAGTTTCAAACAAATTTGATTTTGGTTGATTCACCCAACCCTGGCTCGGGCGTCGAATTCGATCGAAGCCTGCTGAGCGAAATACCGTCTGGCTTACGTATCTTGCTCGCGGGTGGACTGACCCCCGAAAATGTGGGAGACGCAATCGCACAAGTTGAACCTTGGGGTGTTGACGTTTCGTCCGGAGTCGAAAAAAGCCATGGATACAAGGACCCAATTAAATTGAAAAACTTTATTGAGGCGTCGCGCTCGGCCGCCGAGGGATACATTTAGAACGGTGAACGCCAAACCGATTCCGACTGAGTTGTTGACCCCGGGTGCCGACGGGCGGTTCGGCGAGTTTGGCGGAAGATTCGTGCCAGAGACCTTGGTGCCAGCATGTGAAGAACTTGAAGCAGCGTTCGCTGATGCATGGAACGACTCTTTATTTCGAACTGAACTAGATGATTTACTGCGCGAGTATGCGGGGCGTCCTTCGATTTTGACTGAGTGTCACAATCTCGGGGCGCAATTGGGTATTCGACTAATTCTGAAACGCGAAGATCTAAATCACACTGGTTCACACAAAATCAACAGTGTTCTGGGTCAAGCCCTGCTCGCAAAGCGAATGGGTAAAAAGCGAATCATTGCCGAGACTGGTGCGGGTCAGCACGGTGTCGCATCGGCGACCGCAGCCGCATTGCTCGGCCTTGAGTGCAAGGTTTACATGGGTGCAGTCGATGTTGAGCGCCAATCATTGAATGTTTTCCGCATGAAACTTCTTGGAGCAACAGTTGAAGCCGCAAATTCAGGAAGCCGCACTTTGAAAGACGCTGTTAATGAAGCGATGCGTGACTGGGTGGCAAGTGTTGAGACGAGTTATTACTGCATTGGTTCGGTTATGGGCCCACATCCGTATCCGTTTATGGTGCGACAATTTCAAAGCGTGATTGGCAAAGAAGCACGAAAACAATTTCGCGAAATGTGTGACGGAGCAGATCCGAACATCGTCGTCGCTTGTGTTGGTGGTGGCTCAAATGCAATGGGAATCTTCTCGGGGTTCATTGATGCAAAGACTCGACTCGTGGGTGTTGAGCCAGCCGGTGGTGCAGCGGTCGGTCGCGGAACACCCGGCGTGGTGCACGGCATGAAGAGTTATTTGATGCAAGACGAATATGGTCAAGTTCAAGAAGCACATTCGATCAGCGCGGGTCTTGATTACCCAGGAGTAGGCCCCGAGCATTCGTATCTTGCGTCGGTGGGTCGCGCCGAATATCCAAGTGTCAATGATCAAGAAGTCATCGAGGGTTTCAAGCTGATGGCCCGCGCCGAGGGCATAATTCCTGCGCTTGAGTGTGCGCACGCTGTTGCTTGGATTACAAAAGAAGCACCAAAGATTCAAGGTCAAACTGTTTTGATGAATCTTTCTGGTCGTGGCGACAAAGACGTTGCCCAAATGATGACGATTCTTGGCGATCAGTTGAGCTGAGTAAGTTCTTCGAATCAACATGAAACTGGCCGCACATCAACCAGGCGCTCTCGAGACTCGACTTCGCGAGATTCGAACAACTGGTCGCAAAATTCTTGTTCCTTATATAACGGGTGGACTCACAGGTTGGATTGATGCAATTCGTGGTGCGGCGGCCAATGGCGCCGATGCAATTGAAATCGGCATTCCGTTTTCTGATCCAGTCATGGACGGACCAATTATCCAGATGGCTTCTGAAAAAGCTCTTCGCGACGGCGCAACACCGACCTCTATTTTGCATGAGCTGCGTTCGGTCGACGTTGACGTTCCACTGATTGTGATGTGTTATTACAACACGGTTTTTCGTGCGGGACACGCACGATTTGCGAATGCGCTGCGTGAAGCAGGTGTAGTTGCTGCGATTGTTCCTGATCTTCCACTTGAAGAGTCGCCGATCTGGTGCGAGTCGGCTGATGCTGCGCCAATTGAAACGGTGATGCTGGCCGCACCAACGGCGCCCGATGAACGTCTTCCACGTGTGGTCGAGCGTGCACGTGGTTTCGTCTATGCCGTCGGGTTGCTTGGTGTTACGGGTGAACGAAGTGAACTTGCGACAACAGCAGTAGCAATGGCAACTAGATTAAAAAAAATTACCGACATGCCCGTCTTGGTGGGGGTTGGTGTGTCCAATGCAGAGCAAGCCCGCCAAGCATGCACCGTTGCCGATGGAGTTATTCAAGGAGCATCTGTTGTTCGGCGGTTGTTAGACGAAGGCGCCGATTCGGTAGCCAATTATGTTGCCGAGGTTCGCGCAGCCATTGACAGCCCACTGTCGTCTAAACGCTAAATTGTTGTCATGCTTAAAACAGGCGACAAAGCCCCGGCGCTTTCGCTTCTTGATCAAAACTCAAAAAAAGTTTCGCTGAAAGATTTCACCAGCAAAAAAGTGTTGCTCTACTTTTATCCGAAGGCTGATACCCCGGGTTGCACTGTTCAGTCGTGTCTATTACGTGACATTCGCAAAGACATCGGCAAAACTGCGATAATCGGCGTCAGCCCCGATGAGCCAGCCAAGCAACTTAAGTTTGATAAAAAGTTTGACCTTGGTTTTACTTTGCTCGCTGACACTGAGCATAAAGTCGCTAAGGCCTACAAAGTTTGGAAAAAGAAATCGATGTATGGGCGCGAATACATGGGAATTGAGCGATCGGCATTTTTAATTGATGAGAAGGGCAAGATTTTGCACGCTTGGTACAAGATCTCACCGAAAGATACGCCAACAAATTTGCTGGAAGCTCTCGGCAAGTGACTAATTTCCCGTCGCCAAGCGAGTTGATCGCACATCGTGCACCGTTTTTGTTTGTTGATGAATTGACCGCGCTAGAACCTGGCCAAAGTGCTACCGGTATTTGGCGTCTGACTGGTAACGAAAACTTCTTTGCAGGTCATTTTCCTGGTCGCCCAACGCTTCCTGGGGTCTTGATGTGCGAAGCAATTGCCCAAGTTGGTGCGTGTGCGATTTTGAGCGATGAAAAGTTCAAAGGCAAGTTGCCTCTATTTGGTGGTTTAGACGGTGCACGTTTTAGGCGACAAGTTATTCCAGGTGACGTGCTCGAAATGTCGGTGAGTCTTGGCCGAATGTCTGCTCGTGCCGGCAAGGGCTCTGGTGTCGCCAAAGTTAACGGTGAAATCGCATGCGAATGCGAGCTGTTGTTTGTAATTGTTGACGCTTAAGGTCTAATTCTTATACGGCGCGAGAATTATCGAGCCGTTGTGACCGCCGAAGCCAAAGTTGTTCGAAATTGTTGGTCCCGGCTCCCACGGTCGTGCGCTTCCGATGACGATGTCAACATCTTTCATCTCTGGATCGACGACCGTTGTGTTCGCAGTTGGTGGAATCAACTTGTGTTCGAATGAAAGCAACACGGCGGCTGCTTCGAGAGCACCAGCTGCGCCAAGAGGATGTCCAGTCACACCTTTGATTGATGTCATCGGAGGTTTTGAAGCACCGAATACATTTGCAACTGCTTGCGCTTCAGCAGAATCATTTAGTGGAGTAGAAGTTCCGTGTGCATTCACTTGTTTGATTTGGTCAGGGGTGAGCCCCGCGTCGTCTAGTGCAAGTTTCATGCAGGCGATTGCGCCAACTCCGCCAGGCGATGGGGCAGTGATGTGGTGCGCGTCAGCATTGCTACCAGCACCCAATATTTCGCCATAAATCTTTGCGCCGCGTGCGACGGCAAGATCGAGTCGCTCAAGAACAAATACTGCTGAGCCTTCACCGAAAACAAATCCATCACGTGTTGCATCAAATGGTTTGCTGACTTTAGTCGTCGAGAGAGCAGTCATATTTGCAAAGCCTGCAACTGCGGTGACTGTTGCTGCTGATTCTGCACCACCTGAGACGACGGCATCACAACGACCCCACGCAATTAGCCGAGCTGCGTAACCCAGAGCGTGTGTCGCGGCTGCACATGCGGTGCAGATTGTTTCTGCTGGACCTTGGAATCCGTAGCGCATTGAAATCGCGGCGCCAGATGCATTTGACATCATCATCGGAACTAAAAATGGTGAAACACGTCGTTCGCCTTTTTCAACACGAACAACTACTTGTTCTTCGAGAGTGCGAAGCCCGCCGATGCCTGTGCCAAAAATTGTGCCGATGCTAGTTGGGTCGTATGGCAAGGAGCCAGACTGTTCGATCGCTTCTTTTGCAGCGGCAAGCGCATATTGCTCGCATCGATCTGCGCGACGCGCTTCTTTTGGTCCAGCAAAATACGGGGCAGGATCCCATTCTGAAACTTCAACAGTGACACTTCCTGATGTACCAGGACCTAATAGTCCCTTCCAGAAATTTTGTTTGCCGATTCCGCACGGAGCCACAACTCCGTATCCGGTAATTGCAACTCGATGGCCAGCACCCTGCATAACGATTAGTGCTGTTGCGGTATTAAGAGACTTTTGCAGTCACAAGATTGAAGGCCTTGCCGACAGTGTCGACGCCTTCGAGATCGCTTTCAGGCACTGAGATGCCGAACTCTTCTTCGAGAGCCATGACAAATTCGACTAGGTCGAGGCTGTCTGAGCCAAGATCATCTTTGAAGCTGGCTTCCATTGTGATCTTTGCGGCATCTACCGCCAAAACATCTACGGCGCATTTTTTAAATCGGTCAAATAGTTGTTGGTCCATGCGATAAGTCTAGTGCCCCATGCCTAGACCACCATCGACTGGTATAACTGCGCCGGTTATGTAAGCAGCATCTTGCGAAGCAAGAAATGCGACTACGCCCGCAATTTCCTGTGGTGTAGCCATTCGACCAAGTGGTACGGCACCGAGCATGTTGTCACGTTGTTCTTGCGTCAATGCATTCGTCATATCTGTCTCGACAGGACCTGGTGCCACGACATTGACAGTGATGGTGCGTGACCCGAGTTCGCGCGCAAGAGATCTAGCAAATCCAATTAGTCCCGCCTTTGATGCTGCGTAGTTGGCTTGACCCGCAGAGCCGAGCAAACCAACAACAGATGACATCAAAATAATTCGTCCCGATCGCGCGCGAAGCATGCTTTGGGTTGCGCGCTTGCAAACTCGAAACGCGCCAGTCAGGTTCGCATCAACTACCGAGGCAAAATCAACTTCGTTCATCCGCAAGAGCAATAAATCTTTCGTGATTCCTGCATTTGAAACTAAAACCTGCACTGGTCCAAGCTTCGCTTCAACTTCGGCAAAGGCTGCATCAACTTGCTCTTGTGATGTCACGTCACACTTGACTGCGAAAAAGTCGCCGGTAGGTTTCGTGCTGTTATACGTGATCGCTACTTTGTCGCCAAGTTTGGCGAAGTGTTGCGCGCAGGCGAGCCCGATGCCTTTAGAGCCACCAGTTATTAAGACGACACGACTCATGATTGATTCCATTTTATAACGGCACTAGCCGCAGTCATTCCGGCACCAAAGCCAACAAGCAAGACATTGTCTCCCGACTTGACTCGAGAGTTGGCGACCGCATCAAATAGCGCTAACGGAATAGACGCCGAAGAAGTATTGCCTGTCTCTTGAAGAACTATCGCCGTCTTGCTCATTGGTATGTCTAGACGTTTGCACGCAGCCTCAATGATTCGAACATTGGCTTGATGGGGCACTACTAGATCGATCTCGTTCGCAGTTAGGCCAGATGCTTTGAGAGATTTCTCGGCAGAGTCAACCATGATTCGTACTGCTCGACGAAATACCTCTTTGCCATCCATGTGCAGAGTTCCACCGATTTCGGCGTAGAGCAGTTCTTCAAGCGAGCCGTCGGCGTCAAAATCCCAACCCATCAATTGACCTGGCCCAGAGACTGCTTCAATAACTGCTGCACCAGAACCATCGGCAAACAAAATTGCGGTGTTGCGATCTGTCCAATCGGTGATTCTTGACAGAGTGTCGGTGCCGATTACTAACACTCGCTTCATACCCATTGCGATTAATCCGTGCCCTGTTACAAGCGCATAAACGAAACCTGAACATGCAGCATTCACGTCGAACGCACCGCAGCGTAAACCCAGACCATGTTGCACAGCGGCGCTCGTCGCTGGCACTGTTCGATCAGGTGTCGTGGTCGACAATACGAGTGCGTCTATCGAGAGCGGATCAATGCCCGCCATCTGGATTGCTTTTCGGCCTGACTCAATAGACAAACTTGCGGTTGTTCCACCAATGTGGCGACGTTCTATTCCTGTGCGTTCGCGGATCCACTCGTCAGTTGTATCCATAGTTTTTGAAAGCTCTTCATTGGTGACAACTTTTTCTGGCAAGGCCGTGCCCCAGCCGATAAATCTTGCGCCGATCGCACTTCTCGGAATCACGGGCATTAAATGCTCATCAAATCGTTCTCAACCATGCGACTGGTTGGTGAGGGGTTAAACGTTCGCCATCAACACTGATGTAGTTCTGCAAAATTCCGTCAAACAACGATCTAACTTCTTGGTCGCCGACCATGCCAATCACATCTCCAACGCTAATGCGCGCGCCGTTGGCGATTTTCGCATTCGGCACAAATACACCTGCACCTGGGCTGACAACCAAGCGCTCAACTGCGAAGAGATGTTCGCCTTCGTGCAGTTCTTGAGTAGGCAGCGATGATGCGCCGATCCATTCAATTAGTTTGTCGAGCTCGTCGGGGGTACTAATACTTAAAGTTCGCGCCGACTCAATCGTGCGTTTGGCCATGCCCGTGAGCACGCCACCGGGCCCAAGCTCTACGAAATCTTTTATTCCACTTTCAAACATCGTTTGCAAACATTGCTTCCAGCGCACTGGGCTCGAGAGTTGTGCCGACAGCAGAGTGGTCCATTCGTTGCCGTGACTGTGAGCTTTTGCGTCAACGTTTGACACGATTGGAACATCTGAGTCTCGAGGCTTGGCCGTTGCAATTGCTTCTCTAAGTCGATCGCGAGCCGGCGCCATCAGCGGTGTGTGAAAAGCACCTGAAACAGGAAGCGCCATTATTCGTTTTGCCCCCAGTTCTTTGGCGTGTTCAGATGCAAGTTGAACACCGGTGGGCGAGCCTGCAATAACGACCTGGCCAGGCGCATTGAAGTTTGCAACCCAGACATCACTATCGGCGCGACGACAGGCAGTCTCAACTTGTTCGTCATCTAGACCCAAAACTGCAGACATCACACCTGGCGATTCTGTCCCTGCATCGTGCATCGCCGCCGCGCGTTCGATTACTAGTCGAACGCCATCATCGAACCCGAGCGCACCGTTGGCCGTCAGGGCTGTGTATTCGCCAAGCGAATGACCGGCACAAAGACTTGGCTCAAAACCGAGTCGCTCAACAGCATCAAGCACCATCAAACTTGAGACAAAAGTTGTTAGTTGAGCATTGCGAGTGTCTTTTAGAGTTTCAGCGTCAGCGTTCAAAAGCAGGTCGCCTACATCACGACCAGCAATCTCGGATGCTTCAGTGACGAGCTCCCAACTTTCGTGGTCAACCCAAGGTTTGCCCATGCCTGGTCGTTGTGATCCTTGACCAGGAAAGGTAAATGCGAGCATCGTCAGTGAGAGCCTTTCGTGTTACCCCCATCGTAGAAGAAACAGCAGACTTACGCAGTCGTGCTCAGTGTGGGCAGAAGATATTGCTAGATACGCTAAGACGTCAAGCCCGAGTGGCGGAATGGCAGACGCGACGGACTCAAAATCCGTTATCTGAAAGGGTGTGCGGGTTCGACTCCCGCCTCGGGCACTTCGCACTAATGATGATCCGTACACTTAAATCATGAGTACAAAGAACCTCAACGATCGATTCGTCGAGCGGCGATTGCGCCGTGGTTCTCAGTCACTGCGCGAATTGCGCGACCAACTGCGCATTACTGCAGAGCAACTCGAATTCGTTGGAAGTGAAGCACATGAAAAAGAGATTCGGGCTATGGTCGCCGAGACGCCTGACGCAGCTTTAGAGCATCACGAAGCGCAACGTAATCTCGAAGTAATCGCGAATTATCATCAATATTTAGTTGACACAATTTCTGAGCATGAATTGCGTCAAGATCAACTATTAGACAAACTAGGAAACTAAAGGAAATTAATCTGTGGCGACGCGAATAGTTTTAGCAGAAGACGAAGCGATTATTCGTTTGGACTTACGCGAAACCTTGCAAGAAGAGGGCTACGACGTTGTTGGCGATGTTGGTCGCGGCGATCATGCGGTTGATCTTGTGCGCGAGTTAAGACCTGACGTAGCAATCTTTGATATCAAAATGCCCGGCAAGTCTGGGTTAGAGGCCGCGTACATAGTCACCAAAGAAAAAATCTGCCCAGTCGTAATTCTTACTGCATTTAGCCAGCGAGAAGTCATTGAGCAGGCACGAGACGCCGGTGCACTCGCATATTTGGTCAAGCCGTTTCAGAAGAACGACCTGATACCGGCGATCGAACTTGCGATCGCCAGGTTTGGCGAACTTCGTGCACTGAGCAGCGAAGTTGAGGTGTTGGGAGCGCAACTTGAAATTCGAAAGCTAATTGACCGAGCAAAAGGTGTGCTGATTGACCAATTTAAAATGTCCGAGGCTGATTCGTTTTCGTATATTCAGAACATGGCAATGTCGGAGCGCAAGAAAATGGGCGAGATCGCCGAGCGAATAATCGACGGCACACTTCATCCGTAGACGACTCAGATTTCTGGGTTAAATCGCCAAGTCGGCGTGACGGCTAGTTTCTAGTTATGAAATTGATGGCCCTTGACGGAAACTCATTGGCCTACCGGGCCTTTTTTGCACTTCCCACCGACATGGTGACGGCATCTGGCCAAGTGACTAATGCAATTTATGGATTTACATCAATGCTGCTGACGTTGATGCGTGACCACAAGCCAGAAGGCGTGGTGGTCGTGTTTGATCGTAGAGAAAAAACATTTCGGCATGATGCCGCACCTGAATACAAAGCTCAACGTGAAGCACAACCCGACATTTTGTACCAGCAACTTGACTTGATTCGCGAGATGTTGGCAAAGATGGGAGTAGTCGCAATAGATGCAGCAGGCTTTGAAGGCGACGACCTGATCGCCACTATCGCCGAAAAAGCATTGCAGGCAGGTGATGATTTAATAATTGTCACGGGCGATCGTGACAACTACCAACTCGTGTGTGATCCGCATATTCGTGTTTTGTATAACAAGCGTGGTGTTAGTGACTACGCGCTTTATGACGAAGCCGGAATCTTAGAGAGAACCGGCGTGACGCCCAAACAATATGCCGACTATGCGGCATTGCGCGGCGACCCAAGCGACAACCTCGATGGCGTACCTGGTGTGGGTGAAAAAACGGCGGCGAAGTTGATCACGAAGTACCAAAATATTGAAGCTGTTTTTGATCACGCCGATGAACAGACGCCTAAGTTGAAGCAGGCGCTGATTGAAAGTCGTGAAAGAGTTTTGCGAAACGCAAAGTTGATGATTCTGCGTCGCGACGCTCCAGTGACGGTTGATATTCATAGTCTGACACCGGCGCCCAATGCCAAGGAAGTAAAAGAAGTTTTCGCGACTTTCGAATTCAAGACTATGTATGCGCGATTCGTCGAGGCGACAAAGCACTTTGCCAATCTCGAACTAACTGCTGAACCCGCGCAATCACCGAACGCTGAGTCACTGGAGGGTTCGAGCATCTCGGCCCAAGTCGAAACATGTAAATCATCAAAAGATGCTTTGTCTGCTCTGCAACGCAATGAAGTTTCAGATCTTGCAGCCGCTTGGCTGGGTGACGCTGGTCGATCAGAACTATTGGGTCTGGCAGTGGTCGCAAACACGAAAAAGTTTGAAGTTTCTTGGATTCCGTCGAGCTTGTTGATTCACAAAGACATCAAAGAACTCCTGAACGGCACCTTCAAGTTTCGTGCACACAATGCCAAGCCGATCATGCGCAGTCTGCAAGCGATTGGGATTGATTTGAAAGAAATGAAACTAGACACGGCTATCGCCGCATATTTACTCGACCCATCAGAGTCGAGATATGAAATCGCACAAGTCGTATCACGTTTTACAAATTTTGAAATTTCGCAACTTGATTCAAAAGCTGATAACGGCCAATTGAACTTTGACGCGCCAGATTCTCAAAGTATTGCCAGTGGTGTTGCCGCCAATGAAGCGCTGGGGGTGAGTCTTGTTGAAGGTGTGCTTACTGATGCTTTATCAAAGCAGAATCTGACAAAGCTCTATCAAGAAATTGAGCATCCTCTCGTTCGGGTTCTAGCAAGGATGGAGTTTCTTGGTGTCGAAATAAATAGAAAACAACTGAATGAAATCAATGATCGTTTGACAGCCGAGTGTTTAAGGTTGACGCAGTTGCTGCACAAAGTTGCCAAACAAGAATTTAATTTGAACTCACCTTTGCAGCTACGAAAAATTTTATACGACGATAAAAAGTTGACACCGGGCAAGAAAAACAAAACGGGTCCGAGCACTGATGCGGCGACACTTGAAAAGCTCAGAGATCAATGGCCAGAATTTATTGAACCTCTCCTTGAATATCGCGAAGTTGAAAAACTTCGCTCAACTTATGGCGAAGGATTGCTCAGTGTCGTCGAAGACGACAGTCGCATTCACGCAACTTTCAACCAAACTGTTGCCCGCACGGGGCGCTTGAGCAGCGACCAACCAAATTTGCACAACATACCTGTGCGCAGCGAACAGGGAAAAGTCTTTCGAACGGCATTCGTGCCTCGAAAGAACTGTCAGTTTTTGGTGGCCGACTACAACCAAATTGAATTGCGATGTATCGCGCATCTTGCGAATGATCCCGGACTTATTGAAGCGTTCAACAACAACGTGGATATTCACAATGTGACAGCTGCCAACGTTTTTGGAGTTGCAACAGACAAAGTCACAAGCGAGCAACGCTCAAAAGCAAAGATGGTTTCGTATGGTCTCGCTTACGGCATGGAGGCCTACGGTCTCGCTCAGCGTCTGGCGATCGGGGTCAATGAGGCGAGCGAAATTCTGGAAGCCTATTTTGCAGCCTTTCCTCGGGTGAAAAAATATATGGATGAAACAATCGAAGAAGCCCGAAAGCGCGGCTATACCGAGACTTTGTTCGGTCGTCGTAGGGCTATCCCCGAACTGCAGAACCCAAACTTTCGTATTCGTCAAATAGGTGAGCGCCAGGCGATGAACTCTGGCATTCAAGGCTTGGCTGCTGACATCTTCAAGGTTGCACTTGTTCAACTTGACCAAGCACTTGAAAGCGAGAAATTTGAGTCTCGATTGGTTCTGCAAGTTCATGATGAGGTAATTGTTGAAGGTGTTGTCGCCGAGAAGCAAGAAGTTGAGGCCTTGGTGCGAAAGTCAATGCGTGATGCAGCGAAATTGGCAGTTCCGCTTGAAGTGAACCTTGCCTGGGGCGAAACCTGGGCTGCTGCAAAAGCCTGATTTTGCGGGTTGAAAACCAGTGTCGGGGGTAGGCTGAACCGTCCTATCCACCTCTCCTATCCACCGAAAGTAATAACAGTGTCTACAACTCAATTGATGTCATCTCCCGAAATGGGCACCTTCGACGCAGAAGGCAATTACACACCGCGAAAAGTAACTGAACGAGACGTCTCGTTTGCAGATTCGATCAACGAAACGATCGTCGAACTTAAAGAAGGAAAGTTAGTAACCGGCACTGTCGTGCGTATCACTCGAGATGAAGTGCTCGTAGAGATTGGTTATAAGACAGAAGGAGTCATTCTCAATCGCGAACTTTCAATTCGTCATGACGCCGACCCAAATACAATCGTCAAGCTTGGCGAAAAGATCGAAACACTTATTCTCACGCTCGAGGACAAAGAAGGTCGTTTGCTTCTTTCGAAGAAGCGTGCTCAGTACGAACGCGCATGGGGTGACATTGAGGCGATCAAGAATGCTGACGGCACTGTAGAAGGTCTCGTAATTGAAGCAGTCAAGGGTGGTCTCATTGTTGACATCGGTTTGCGCGGCTTCTTGCCAGCATCGCTTGTTGAATTGCGTCGCGTTCGCGACCTTGCCCCTTACCTTGGCCAAAGAATTACTGCAAAAATTCTTGAACTTGACCGTCAGCGCAACAACGTTGTTCTTTCGCGACGAGTGTTGCTTGAGCAAAATCAAAAAGGAACGCAGTCAGATTTCTTGGAGAACCTCGCGATTGGCGAAGTTCGCACTGGTCGAATTTCGAGCGTTGTCGCTTTCGGCGCCTTCGTAGATTTGGGCGGCATGGATGGTTTGATTCACGTTTCTGAACTCTCATGGAAGCACGTAGATAATCCTTCGGCAGTTGTGAAGATTGGTGACGAGGTTTCAGTGAAGGTGCTTGAGATTGATCGTGAACGCGATCGCATCAGCCTCTCGCTGAAGGCAACACAGCAAGACCCATGGCAAGAGTTCGCATCAAGCCATCAAGTTGGCCAACTCGTCTACGGTCGAGTTACAAAACTTGTTCCTTTCGGTGGATTCGTGCAAGTCGGAGACGGCATTGAAGGTCTCGTACATATCTCTGAAATGTCAACACACCATGTTGAGGCACCAGAGCAAGTTGTAACACCGGGCGAAGAGTTGTGGGTGAAGATCATTGATCTTGATCTCGCTCGTCGTCGCATCAGTTTGTCGATCAAGCAAGCCGCAGAGGGTGGCGAATTGGCCGAAGAGTATCGCGGTCAATTCCAGACCGATGAGCAGGGCAACTGGGTCAGTGGTGATGATTCATCGCGAGAGTCAGCGTGGGCAGAATTTTTTGATCCAAATGCAGCACCTGCCGAAGCCCCTAAGGCTGCAGAAGAACCAAGCGCAGGCTGATTAGAAATAACTGATTAGATACGGTGAGTATCTGATGATTCTCATTGGTCTCACAGGCGGCATTGGTTCAGGCAAGTCAGAGGTCGCTCGGTTGCTAGTTGCCCGCGGTGCCGAGGTTATTGACGCCGATCAGATCGTGCGTGAACTGCAACAGCCAGGTGCTGAGGTTTATGACGCAATGATCAAAATGCTCGGGCAAGAAATTGTCTCGACTGATAAATCTTTGGACCGTGCCAAAATCGCAGGACAAGTTTTCGCTGACGAGAGTATGTTGAAAAAACTTAACGAGTTAGTCCACCCAATTGTGCGCCGAGTGATGAACGAGAGAGTTGAAAGCTTTCGAGACACTGACAAAGTCGTTGTGCTTGATATTCCGTTGTTGGTTGAAAACCCTCGCCCTGGTCTTGATGGTGTGTTGGTTGTTGACTTAGATACCCAGATCGCAATTCAACGATTGGTTGAACAACGTCAGATGAAACTTGAAGATGCACAAGCGCGAGTCGCAAAACAAGCCACGCGAGAGCAGCGTCGTGCGATCGCTGGTCATGTGATCGACAATTCTGGCGACCGGCAAGCGCTCGAGGCTTCGGTTGACCGCGCATGGACCTGGATACGTTCGTTGAAATGACCGAACGAAAATTCGTAGTCGAATCGCCATTTACGCCAGCGGGCGACCAGCCCGAAGCAATTGCAAAATTGGCTGAAGGGATCACTCGTGGCGACCGTTTTCAAACACTTCTCGGCATCACAGGCTCGGGAAAGTCAGCCACGATTGCTTGGACAATTGAGAAGGTTCAGCGCCCGACTTTAATTTTGGCTCCTAATAAATCTTTGGCTGCACAGTTGGCACAAGAAATGCGCGAGTTTTTTCCAAATAACCGTGTCGAATACTTCGTCAGTTATTACGACTATTACCAACCAGAGGCGTACATCGCATCTAGTGATACCTTCATCGAAAAAGACTCTTCAATTAATGACGAAATTGATCGATTGCGGCACTCGGCGACAGCGGCACTCTTAACAAGGCGCGACACAATCGTCGTGGCATCGGTTAGTTGCATTTACGGAATGGGAGACCCAGGCGAGTATCGGGGTCATTTGCTTGAGCTACATGTCGGTGTTGATTATGACCAACGAAGTATTTTGTCGCGGCTCGTAGATCTGCAATATGACCGCAACGATATGACGCTGGGTCGAGGAAACTTCAGAGTGCGCGGCGACACGATCGAAGTGCATCCGGCATACGAAGAGACCGTCACCCGTCTAGAAATGTTTGGCGACACGGTAGAACGCATCAGTGTGGTTGATCCTGTGACCGGAGAGACTCTGCGTGATCTGAGTGAAGTAGTTGTGTTTCCTGCGACTCACTATGTTGCTGGCGAAGAACGCATGCGTGTGGCAATGGAAGGTATCGAAAAAGAGCTCGCTGAGCGTCTGCAAGTCTTTGAGTCTCAAAACAAGTTGCTTGAAGCACAAAGAATTCGAATGCGCACAATGTTTGACTTAGAAATGATGAAAGAAGTTGGATACTGCAACGGCATTGAAAACTATTCAATGCACATCGACAAGCGCCAACCTGGCGAACCACCGTTTACGCTTTTGGACTATTTTCCAAAAGATTATTTGCTGGTGATCGACGAGAGCCACGTTGCAGTGCCGCAGTTGCACGGCCAGTTCGCTGGCGACAGAAGCCGAAAACAAACTTTGGTTGAGCATGGTTTCAGGTTGCCGTCTGCAATGGATAACCGCCCTTTGCAATTTGAAGAAACCATGGAGCGTTTGAACCAATGTATTTTCTTGTCGGCGACTCCGGCGAAATTTGAAATTGAACTGAGCGACCAGGTGGTTGAGCAAATCGTCCGTCCAACTGGGTTGATAGATCCCGAAGTTATTGTGCGTCCAACGAAGGGTCAAATAGACGACCTGATTGAAATGATCAAGTCGAAAACTGCTCAGGGTGACAGAACTCTGGTGACGACTCTTACGAAAAAAATGAGTGAAGATCTTTCTGAATATCTAGTCGAACAAGGTCTGCGTGTCAGATATCTGCACTCGAATATCGACACGATTGAGCGCATTGAGATTTTACGTGCATTGCGACTCGGCGAATTCGATGTCTTGGTTGGCATCAACCTGTTGCGTGAAGGTCTTGACTTGCCAGAAGTTTCACTTGTGGCAATTTTGGACGCCGACAAGCAAGGATTTCTGCGTAGTCAAACCTCGTTGATTCAAATGATTGGTCGTGCGGCGCGAAATGTCGATGGGCAAGTGATCATGTATGCCGACAACCGAACTGCGGCAATGGAGTATGCGATTTCTGAAACTGCACGCCGCAGACAGTTGCAAATTGACTACAACATCAAACATGGCATCAATCCTCAGACAGTACGGAAGGCAATTGGTGACATTTTGTCGGTCTTGCGACCCAGCAATACGGCACCGATGCCAGGAAAGGGCAAACGCCGAGACCATGAGCGAGACAAGGTGGTTAGAGAGCTTCGTGCTTTGCCGCAGGGCGAATTGGCGCGTTTAATAATGACTTTAGAAGAAGAGATGAACCAGGCAGCCGAAGAATTGCGTTTTGAATATGCCGCACGTCTCAGAGACGAAGTCAAAGAACTGAAGCGCGAATTACGGGATGCGCATTAACACTTTGTAGCCTGCCTGTGATGGCAAATCAGATCGTTGTCCGTGGTGCTCGAGAGCACAACCTAAAGAACATCAGCGTTGAGTTGCCGCGTGACAAGTTAATCGTCTTGACGGGGTTGTCAGGATCTGGAAAGTCGAGTTTGGCGTTCGACACAATTTATGCAGAAGGTCAACGTCGTTACGTTGAGTCACTGAGTAGTTACGCCCGCCAATTTCTTGGACAGATGGACAAACCTGATGTCGACTTGATTGATGGTTTGTCGCCAGCGATCTCAATCGATCAAAAATCGTCTTCGCGTAATCCACGTTCGACTGTAGGCACGATTACCGAGGTTTACGACTATTTGCGATTGCTGTATGCGCGCATTGGTGTGCAGCACTGTTCTAAAGATATGACCAAGTTGTCTCGACAGACTCCTCAACAAATCGTAGATCGAATCATGAAATTTGACGAAGGAACTCGGTTTCAAATTCTTGCGCCAGTTGTGCGTGGAAGAAAAGGTGAATACGACACTCTGTTGCAAGAGTTGGCTTCGCAAGGTTTTTCTCGTGCACGTGTTGACGGCGAGGTAGTCGAGATAAGTGAGTTTTTGAAGAAACAAACCCGTTTGGCGAAGTATGAGCAACATCAAATCGACATCGTCGTTGACCGACTCGTTCGTCGTGATGGAATCACTCGTCGTCTCACTGATTCGCTCGAAACTGCGCTGCGACTCGCCGATGGAGTCGCCGAAATTGAACTAGTCGAAGGTGGTGAACCGATTACTTTCAGTCAGCATTTGGCTTGCCCGAAGTGTGGCACGAGTTACGAAGAGTTGGCGCCAAGAAATTTCTCATTCAACTCGCCCTACGGAGCATGCGAAAACTGTTTAGGCCTCGGAACCAAATACGAAGTTGATGTTGAACTGGTAGTTCCAGATCCGAACTTGAGCATCAACGAGGGCGCTATTGCGCCGTGGCGGTCGGCGCACACTCAATATTTCACTCGCATGCTTGAAGCAGTCGCTGATCGTTTTGAAATCGATCTAGACAAAAAGTGGTCAAAGCTCTCGGCTAAAGCACAGAAGATCGTGATGAACGGCGTAGACGACAACATGATGGTGAAATATCGCAATCGTTACGGTCGCACGCGCGAATACAGCACCTCGTATGAGGGCGTTATTCCATGGATCAAACGTCGGCACGAAAGTGCTGAGAGCGATACATCACGTGAGCAGTTCGAAAGCTACATGCGCGAAGTTCCCTGTCCATCATGTAACGGCGCTCGTTTGAAGCCATCAAATCTTGCAGTTTTAGTTGAGGGCAAACATATTTCAGATGTATGCGATCTTTCAATTGGTGAATCAGCAAAGTTTTTAGCTGGGCTCAAACTTTCTGATCGCGATGCGATGATTGCCGAACGAATCACAAAAGAGATAAATGCCCGTCTCGGCTTCTTGTTGGATGTAGGCCTTGATTACTTGACGTTGTCACGAGCCGCGGCAACTTTGGCCGGAGGAGAGGCGCAGAGAATTCGCTTGGCTAGCCAGATTGGTTCCGGACTTGTCGGCACGCTGTATGTATTAGACGAGCCGAGTATCGGGCTGCATCAACGCGACAACCATCGATTGATTGAAACCTTGCAACGTCTGCGCGACTTGGGCAACACTGTGATTGTCGTTGAGCACGATGAAGACACCATTAGGTCTAGCGATTGGCTTGTTGACATCGGACCAGGTGCAGGCGAGCATGGCGGCCAAGTTGTCTACAGCGGCCCAGTCAAGGGCGTGTTGAAAGTTAAAAACTCAGTGACGGGTCAATATCTTTCAGGAGAGCGAAGTGTTGAAACACCTGCGATGCGTCGTCAGCCAAGCAAAGATTTTCTAACGATTCGTGGCGCCCGCGAGCACAATTTAAAGAATCTCAACGTGAAAATTCCACTTGGGTGTTTCGTTGCCGTGACTGGTGTTTCTGGAAGCGGCAAGAGCACTCTGATTCGTGACATTTTGTTGCCATCATTGATGCAGAAAATTTATAAATCTAAAGATGCGCCAGGGCGGCACACAGGCGTCGATGGCGTGATGCACCTAGACAAGGTCATTGACATGGACCAATCGCCGATTGGTCGTACTCCGCGTTCGAACCCAGCAACATACACCGGTGTTTTCGACGACATAAGAAAATTGTTTGCGTCAACTCCTGAAGCAAAAGTTCGTGGTTACCAACCGGGTAGGTTCAGCTTTAACGTTCCCGGTGGTCGATGTGAAGCCTGCTCAGGCGACGGCACCATCAAAATTGAAATGCATTTCTTGCCTGACGTTTACGTGCCTTGCGAAGTCTGCAAAGGTGCTCGATACAACCGCGACACGCTTGACATCACTTTCAAAGGCAAGAACATCGCCGAGATATTAGACATGCCGATATCTGATGCGGTTGAATTTTTCGCCAATCAACCACGAATCGCCAGGCACATGCAAACATTCGTGGATGTAGGTCTTGGCTACGTGCGCCTCGGTCAATCGGCGCCGACACTCTCGGGCGGCGAAGCACAGCGCGTGAAACTTGCAAGCGAACTTTCAAAGCGCAGCACGGGTCGCACGATCTATCTTTTGGACGAGCCCACCACAGGTTTGCACTTTGAAGATGTTCGAAGATTGCTGATCGTGTTGGCGCGACTTGTGGACTCGGGCAACACGGTTTTAGTGATCGAGCACAACTTAGATGTCATTAAGTCAGCAGATTGGATTATCGACATGGGCCCTGAGGGCGGCAATGGGGGCGGCACGATTGTTGCCGAAGGTTCCCCAGAAACAGTTGCCAAAGTTTCAGGATCGCATACAGGAAAGTATTTAGCTCAAATTTTGAAGAAGCCCAAAACGGCAACGACTAAGAAGAAGTAAATTTAAATATCTATGCAAAAACCAGCTGGTGTCATACCTGAGACACCAGGTTCGTATCAGTTCAAAGATGCAGCTGGGCGAGTCATATATGTAGGTAAGGCAATAAACCTTCGGTCGCGGGTAAACAGTTATTTTGCAAAGACCGACAGTTTGCACATTCGTACGGCGAACATGGTTGCTGCGGCGCACAGCGTCGAATGGATAGAAGTTCGAAATGAAATTGAAGCGTTGATACTTGAGCACAGCCTCATTAATCGTTACTCACCAAGATTCAATATTCGTTTGCGCGACGACAAGAGTTACCCGTTCTTGGCAGTCACGGTTGATGAGCAATGGCCGCGAGCGATGGTTATGCGGGGCCGTAAACGAAAAGGTACAAGATATTTTGGCCCGTACCCGCATCCTTGGGCTATCCACGAGACGCTTGATTTGTTGTTAAAGACGTTTCCTATTCGAACTTGTTCGGCCGCGACATTCAAGCAACACGAAAGACTCGGGCGACCGTGCTTGCTGTTTCACATTGAAAAGTGTTCAGGTCCGTGTGTTAAAAGCGTTACTGATAACGACTATCAAGCGCTTGTGAATGACTTTTTGCAAGTGATGGATGGAGAGAGCGACGCGGTAGTTTCTCGGCTCGAAAATCAAATGGTTGAGAGTTCTCAGGCTCAAGAATTTGAGCGGGCCGCCAAGCATCGTGATCAACTTGAAGCGATCAAGATGGCCTTAGAACGTCAACAGATGGTCGGCGAGCGGGACGAAGATCTTGATGTGATCGGTATTGCTGAAGACGAGTTTGAAGCAGCCGTTCAAGTCTTCTTTGTTCGCAAAGGTCGGGTCGTAGGACGAAAAGGTTTCATTGTTGACAAAGTTGAAGATGTCACCAGTGAAGGCCTCGCAGCGTTGATCGTCGAACGACTTTACGATGAATCGCCGATTCTTGGAATTCCAAAAATGGTCATCTTGCCGTGCGAGCCTGAACGTACTCAAGTTTTAGAAGAATGGCTAAGTCAGTTGCGTGCTTCGAAAGTTGAGATTCGAGTGCCGCACCGTGGTGACAAGCGTGAGTTACATGAACTTGTTACACAAAATGCAAAGCAAGAATTAAATCGACATCGCTTGAGACGCGCGTCAGATCACACCGCACGATCACGTGCCTTGAACGAACTTCAAGACTTGCTCGGCTTGCCTGAAGCACCGCTTCGGATCGAGTGTTACGACATGGCGCACTTACAAGGCACTGATTATGTCGGCTCAATGGTTGTGCTTGAAGATGGTTTGCCGATCAAACGTGACTACCGACGCTTCAAAATCAAAAGCGGACAAGGCAACGACGACTATGCGGCAATGCGCGAAGTGTTAACACGAAGATTGTCGGCATACATCAAAGAACGTGATCAACCAGTCAACGAGCGTGGTGATCGACCCGGAAAGTTTTCATACGCCCCTCAACTGCTGTTGGTAGATGGTGGCAAAGGTCAACTCGGTGTTGCTGAACAAGTTGTTAAAGAACTTGGCCTTGAACATGAAATACCCGTTGCATCGTTAGCAAAAAGACTTGAAGAAGTTTTTATACCGGGAAGTAGCGAACCTGTCGAGATACCTCGTGGTAGTGATGCATTATTCATGTTGCAAGTTATTCGTGATGAAGCTCATAGATTTGCCAATCGTTTTCACCGTGAACTGCGGGGCAAACGAATGACTCAAAGCGAACTTGACGGCATTGTCGGGCTCGGTGAGGCTCGTGCCAAAAAATTAGTAACTGCCTTGGGTGGTGTTAAGCAAGTTAAGGCGGCTTCGCGTGAAGATCTAGCCCAACTGACTTGGTTGCCAAGCCGTGTGGCGGATGCGGTTTTCGCACATTTCAATTCAGCTCCGTAACTCACCGCGTAGATAGCCTGATAAACAGTGGCTGACATTCTGCTTATCGCTGGTCTTTCTGGTGCGGGAAGGTCTCAGGCTGCAGATGATTTAGAGGACCTGGGCTGGTTCGTCGTAGACAACATGCCGACAGAGTTGATTGACAAAGTTGTAGAAATCGCGGCTGTTGGCGAATCGTTGGCGAAACTTGCGTTGGTTGTGAGCACTCCGACTGCTCAGCGTGACGTCGTAGATGTGTTGAAGAAATTGCGTCTATCTGGTCATCGCGTTCGAATGTTGTTCTTAGATGCGACGAATGCCGAATTAGTTAAGCGATATGGATCTACGCGACGTAAACATCCTTTGGCTGAGGGTAAGTCGGGTGTCGAAGAGGCGATCACAAAAGAACGAACACTTCTTGAGCCGGTGAAGGCTGAAGCTGATTTGGTTATTGACACCACAAACTTGACTATTCATCAACTAAAGAATCAACTAGGTGAGTTATTTACCGACGATGGCGAACTCGATACGATGCAGATTTCTGTCGTTTCATTTGGCTACAAGCACGGTCTGCCGTTAGATGTCGATCTGGTGTTTGATGTTCGCTTTCTGCCTAATCCCCATTGGGATGAAAACTTACGCCCGATGTCTGGGCTTGACGAACCCGTGCGTGACTTTGTGATGGAGCAAAGCCTTTCGGTCAAATTTCTCGACCAACTCACTGGGATGCTGACGCTGCTGTTGCCGGCATACAAGTCAGAGGGCAAGAGTTATTTGACCGTCGCTATTGGTTGTACCGGAGGCCGACATCGTTCGGTGGTGATTGCCGAGCAATTGAAACAATGGTTGATTCAGAGTTCGCACAATCCCCGCGTAACTCACAGGGATATTTCTCGCTAAAACAGACAGCCGACTAAGGTTTGCTCATGACTATTCGAGTGGGTATCAACGGATTTGGACGGATTGGAAGAAACTTTTATCGCGCAGTAAAACTGTCTGGCGCAGATATTGAGATCGTTGCTGTAAACGATCTCGGTTCAGTCAAGACGATGGCGCATCTCTTGAAATACGACTCGGTTCTTGGTGTTTTGCCAAATGAGATCACAGCCACCGATGGCGGCATCAGCATCGATGGCAAAGTGCTCAAGGTTCTTTCACAACGCGACCCGAAAGATTTGGGTTGGGGTGAACTTGGAGTCGACGTCGTAATTGAGTCAACGGGCTTCTTTACAGATCGAGATAAGGCGGCGGCCCATCTAGACGCAGGCGCAAAGTGTGTGGTCGTCTCGGCCCCTGCGACAAATGCAGATGCAACTTTTGTCTACGGCGTGAATCACAATGATTTTGATCCTAAGAAACATAAAGTTGTTTCAAACGCAAGTTGCACTACGAATTGTTTCGTGCCGATGGTCAAAGTATTAGATGACGCATTTGGTGTCGAAAATGGTCTGATGACGACCATTCATGCTTATACGGGTGATCAATCAATCGTTGATGGTCCGCATAGCGATTTGCGTCGTGCTCGCGCTGCGGCGATCAATATTATTCCGACGAGTACTGGGGCGGCGAGAGCAACCAGTCTTGTGATGCAGTCAATGAAGGGCAAACTTGACGGCACGTCGCTGCGCGTTCCCGTGCCGACAGGATCAATAACAGACTTTGTCGCAAATTTGAAAAAGCCGGCTTCGGTCGATGAAATTAATGCTGCTTTTAAAGCCGCCGCATCGGGTGCTTTGAAAGGCATTCTTGAATACTGCAGTGACCCAATTGTGTCGAGCGATGTTGTCACCAATCCGCATAGTTGCGTTTTTGATAAAGACCTGACTATGAGTATGGGAAATCTCGTCAAGGTTCTGGGATGGTATGACAACGAGTGGGGCTACTCAAATCGTCTTGTTGATATGACATCGTTTATTGGGGCCGCTCTTAGTCGTTAAATGATTGCCCATCTTGAAGATTTAGGGGACGTTCGCGGTAAAACCGTGCTCGTGCGAACCGATTTTAATGTGCCGATGTCTGGACCTGACGAGAGCCGAATCATTGAAGATGACTTTCGAATCCGTAGTGCACTCGAAACATTAAATTGGTTGACGAGTCGTGGTGCAAAAGTTGTTTGTGCGACTCACCTGGGTCGCCCAAAAGGAAAGTATGTAGCAAAATATTCGCTTGAGCCTGTGCGCGCTCGTTTGGCCGAACTGGCACCAGGAGTCGAACTGCTCGAGAATTTACGGTTTGATGCAGGCGAAGAGAGCAACGACTCGCAGTTCGTCGCAAAGTTGATCTCTGGCATAGATCTTTATGTGAACGATGCATTTGGTGCAGCTCATCGAGCACATGCATCAATTGTCGGACCGCCAAAGACTTTGCCATCTGCTGCTGGCCGGTTGCTGCAAAAAGAGCTAGAGATTCTGTCTGAGATGCGTTCAAATCCGAAGCGTCCGTTTGTTGCCGTGCTCGGGGGAGCGAAAATTAGCGACAAGCTCGGTGTGATTGAAGCATTAATGAATGTCGTTGATGCTCTGGTTATCGGTGGTGGGATGTGCTTTACATTCTTGGCAGCCAAGAATTTGCCGATTGGTGACTCGTTATGTGAACGAGATCAGATTGACGTATGCAAAAAGTTACTTTCAGGCAATGTTCCGATTCATCTTCCCGAAGACATCGTCGGGCTCGACGCGCAGGGAGCCTTTGCAACATTTGGTGTGCGCTTGCCCGATCACGCGAAAGGCTTAGATATTGGTCCGGGTTCGGCGGCGGCCTTCGCTGACATCATCATGTCGGCACGAAGTGTTTTCTGGAATGGTCCAATGGGAATGTTCGAAGATGATCGCTTCGCAGCAGGTACTCGCACGGTGGCACAAGCGATGGCTGAGACAAAAGCCTTTACTGTCGTCGGTGGTGGAGATTCAGCAGCCGCACTGGCGCAATTTAAATTAGAAACAGAAGTAGACCATGTCTCCACAGGTGGAGGCGCGTCATTAGAGTTTCTTGAGCTCGGCGACTTGCCAGGCTTAGTTGCGTTAAGAGGAGCACCAAATGTCAAGTGAATTGCGAAAACCGATTATTTCGGGTAACTGGAAGATGAATCACAATCACTATGAAGCAATTCAGTGTGTGCAAAAGCTTGCATATATTTTGACCAAAGAAGACTACGCCGAAGTTGATGTGACGATTCATCCACCATTTACAGACTTGCGAAGTGTTCAGACGATGATTGATGCCGACGAACTGAAGTTCATTCTTGGTGCTCAGCACTGCCACGAAGCAGACTCTGGTGCTTTTACAGGTGAAGTATCGGCTGCGTTTCTTGCAAAGCTTAATGTAAGTTATGTGATTGTTGGTCACAGTGAACGACGCGAAATTTTTGGCGAGACGAATGAAGCTGTGAACGCAAAGATAGTCGCGATTCAGAAACACAAGATGACGCCGATTGTTTGTGTTGGCGAGACACTTGCCGAACGCGAAGCAGGCAAGACCCACGAGAAAGTTCTCGGACAAGTTCGAAGTGCGCTCGAGAAACGATCAGTTGAACAAATTAAATCGCTTGTTGTTGCCTATGAACCAATTTGGGCGATTGGAACAGGAAAGACTGCAACTGCGGACGATGCGCAACGAATGATCAGTTCAATCCGCGAAGAAGTCGCAAAGATAAGTTCAGCCAACGCCGCCGAATCAATTCGCTTGCAATACGGGGGCAGTGTCAAGGCGAGCAACATTGGAGAAATCATGTCCCAGCCCGATATCGATGGTGTATTGGTTGGGGGCGCAAGCCTTGATGCGGCTGAATTTGGCCGCATTTGTCAGTATCGACTGCGACCGCTCAATCCGTAGTGACGCGCGACACTGGTAGCCTTTGACTCACTAGAAGCCGTTCTGGCTTTTACCTAATTCGACGGGGAGGTCGGAGAGTGAGAAAAACCACAAAAGTGGCTCGTCTTGCTGCAGCACTTATAACTGTGTCCTTAATTGGCGCAGCTTGCGGTGGCAGCGATGATGCAGTAACTGAAGAATCAATAGCAGAAGAAACTGCTGTTAGTTATCCAACCAGCTTGGAAGACTGCGCGAACGTCACTTATGACTACGCGAAGCCTGCCACAACTGGTGGAATGACTATTACATACGACATCAATCCAGCTGCGGTTTGGGATGACGGTTCGCCAATCACGGTTGCCGACTTCAAAGCAACTTGGGAAGCATCGTTGAACACACCAGGTTCGATTTCGACATCTGGCTATGACCAAGTTTCAGCAGTAGAAGCCGGTTCGAGCGACAAGCAAGTAGTTGTCACTTTGAAGGCTGTTTACGCACCATGGCGTGGATTGTTCGGAGGCATCATCAAAGCTGCTTCGGTAAAGAACACATCTGATGTTTCTGCAGACTATGCAGACAACATTCCGTTCTCGGGTCGACCATACAAGATTAAATCTTGGAGCCCAGATCAACTTGTGTTTGAACCAAACGACAAATATTGGGGTGCTGACAAAGCAGTAACCAAGAAGTTCGTAATGGTGCCAAAGCCAGACAGCGACACAGAAATTGCGGCGCTTAAAGCAGGCGAAGTTGACTTCATTTACCCTCAGTTCTATGCGGGTATCGAAGAAGCCGTTAAACAAGACAACGTTCAAACGAATCTTGACTACGGCGGCGACTACGAAGGTTTCTACTTCCAACAGAAGTGCGGACCTTTCGCAGATCCAAACTTCCGTGCAGCGTTCTCAATGTCAATTGATCGCGATGCGCTGTTTGAGCAGATCTACATCCCACTCGGTGGCAAAGAGTTGCTTCAGTGTGGTCCGATGGTGCCTGGACCGTATTGCGTTGGCGACGAGTTCGCTAATAGCTATGACCCAGCAGCAGCAGAAGCTTTGTTGACCGAAAATGGTTGGACAAAAGGAACTGATGGATTCTGGGTTGACCCAAGTGGCAAAGTTCCAGACATTCGTTGGATCATCAACACCGGTAACACACGACGTGAAAGTACACAGGCTTATTTGATTCCGTTGCTCACTGCAGCAGGTTTCAAAGTGCGCGCAGACAACTGCGATGCTGCTTGCTACTTCCAACAGCGTCTACCGGCAATGGACTACGACATGGCGATGTACATCAGTACAGCACCACCAGATCCTGCATACATCACGGGTGCATTTGCATGTGACCTCATCCCAACTGAAGCCAATGGCAACATTGGTCAAAACAGCCAGGGATGGTGCAACGCAGAAGCGTCTGACTTGATGTACGCAGCAGACGTTGATGCTGATGCGATTACTCGCGCTGACAAGGTCAAGCAAGTTCTTGCGCTTATGGCAAAAGATCATGTGATGTTGCCTTTGATGCAGTTCCCTAAGTCGGGTTTTGCTCGCACAGACAAGGTTGGCGGTCCATGGAACGCTGAACTTAACAACTATGCGGCATTCAATAACATTCACCTTTGGACAGATGTTGACGGCGACGGACAAATCGTGTTCGCTGCTGAGCAATGGCCAGAGTGTCTCAACCCAATCACGGAGTGTGCAAACTCTTCATGGATGGTTTGGACAACTGCGTTCCAAGTATTGCCAGGTGCCTATGCAACTACCAATGATGGTAAGTACGTAGTAACTAACCTGCTTTCAGGTGAAGCAAAGGTTGTTGTCAATAGCTAACAGCTACTGACTTAATTTGAGCGTAAGGTGCGTCGGTTTGGCTTAACTGCCAGGTCGGCGCACCTTCGTTCGTTTAGACAATGTTGGCGATTTCATAAGTCGCTCTGTTTTAGGTAAGGCTTATACGAATGCTTCGGTACATTTTGCGTCGTCTCGCTTGGTCGATACCGACTTTGCTGCTCGTAACCTTTTTGGTTTATCTGGCACTGCGAATTGGTACTGACCCCGTGCAGAGTTACCGTCGAGTCAATCCTCGTGCAAGTCGCGCAAAGATTCAACAATACATCGATGTAAATGGCCTCGACCCAAATTTTGTGAAGGGCTACTTCACGTGGTTAAAAAACTTTTTGACGGGCGAGTGGCCTCCGAGCATTAAAGGTCGACGTGAGGTGTGGCCTGCGCTTAAAGATGCGATGGCCAACACTCTGCGGCTCGGTTCGGCCGCAACAGTCGTTGGAATTGTGATTGGTCTCTTCGCCGGTGTGCTGGCAGCATTGCGCCCCGGTGGTCGGCGAGATGTGTTTATTAACACGAGCGCCTTCGTTGGCATCTCGGTACCCCCGTTCATAAGTGCAATTTTGCTCCAGTTACTATTTGCCGTGTATTGGCAAAAGTGGTTTGGCGCGAGTTTATTTCCGACGTCAGGCGTTTATCCTGCAGGTCACACTGGTTTCGATTTGTTTT
>ENA-UOYK01000101-UOYK01000101.1-marine-metagenome-genome-assembly--contig:-NODE-101-length-34630-cov-8.178740_pt1 | contig 34630 bp, 23 predicted proteins | sample MGYA00238174_ERZ767213 | MGnify/ENA primary metagenome ERZ767213 (study PRJEB28944, sample SAMN06267167) | marine metagenome | isolation source: Columbia River Estuary | place: USA:Columbia River Estuary...
TCTCTTTTCCTCTCAAATTTTGCTGTGGAACTTCGCTGCGCGCTGGGACTTTCCGTTGTTTTGCCAAGCCCTACAAGTTCTCCCGCCAAAACTTCGTCATCTTGGTGTAAAGGTGTATGCGGGTCATGCCTCCATAGATGCCGTGATTCTTGTCGGGATAGACCATGTAGTCAAACTCCTTGTTGTTTTGGATCAGTTCTTCTGCGAGGCGCATACTGTTCTGCACATGGACATTGTCGTCGCCTGTACCGTGGATAAGAAGGTAATTGCCTGTGAGTTTGCTGGCATGGCTCAATGGCGAGTTGGCGTCGTAACCTTCGGCGTTTTCGGCAGGGGTGCGCATGTAGCGCTCCGTGTAGATGTTGTCGTAGAAGCGCCAGTTGGTCACTGGGGCCACGGAAATAGCTGCTTTGAACACGTCTGACCCTTGGGTGATGCAATGCGCGGCCATGAAGCCACCGTAGCTCCAACCCCAGATGCCAATGCGGCCTGGATCAACATTAGGGAGTTGCGCTAGGGCCTTGGCTGCGGCGATTTGGTCTTCGGTTTCGTACTTACCCAATTGGAGGTAGGTGCACTTGGTGAAGTCACGGCCTTGGCCGCCCGTCCCGCGGTTATCTACACAGACAACCCAATAGCCTTCGTTGGCCAACATTTGGTACCAAAAATAATCGCGACCGCCAAAGTTGTCCGTGACTTGCTGGCTTCCGGGCCCGCCATAGAGAAACATCAATACCGGGTATTTCTTGCTAGCATCGAAGTTAACCGGCTTGATTTCCCATGCAGGGAGACGTTGACCGTTGGTCGCCTCCAAAGTGAAGAAAGTCTTCGGAGAAAGGGCAAAGTCCTTCATGCGATTCACAAGTTCCGCATTGTCCTCCAGCACCCGAATCTCCTTTCCCTTCGAATCGTGCAAGCTGATACGGGCTGGGGTATTCGCGTCGGAGTGGTTGAGGATATAGTTGGCATACGTCGTACTGAACGTGGCGCCATTCCATCCGAATGGGCTGCTCAGCGCTTTCGCTTTCCCACCCTTTAAAGACCCGCGGTAAACGGTTCGGTTCGCGGGTGACGCGTCCGCGGCTTGGTAGTAAATGTGCCCATTCGCTTCGTCCACCCCGTAGAGTTCAGTGATTTCATAGGCACCGGACGTCAAGGCGGTAAGTTTGTTCTTGCTGGGGTCCACGAGGTACACGTGGTTGTAGCCCGAGCGATCGGACATCCACACAAAGCGGCCATCCTTCAAGAAGGTCAGGTTGTGGTCCGCATCCGTGTATGCCGGATCCGTTTCCAAGAACACCTGCTTTGCCTGGCCGGTACTGGGGACATAGGAGACCAAACGCAAACTGTCTTGGTGGCGGTTGAGCAACGAGAGGTACAGTTCGTTTTTGGGCGACCAGTGGGTGCGGGGAACGTACTCGTAGGTTTGGCCTTGGGTAGCTTCAACGGTTTTTCCGGTCTGGGTGTCGTAGACCCAAATGGTCACGAGCGAATTGGCCTCACCGGCCTTGGGGTACTTGAAAACATAGGGTTCCGGATACAGGTCGGTGCCGTACATATCCATGCTGAATTCGGTCACCCCGCGTTCATCAAAGCGGTAGTAGGCCAGATAGCGGCCGTTGGGAGACCAAGAAAGGGCCACGTGGAAGCCAAATTCCTCTTCGTAGACCCAGTCGGGGGCGCCGTTGATGACGGCGTTTTTCACGCCGTCTGACGTGACACGCATTGGGTTGCTACCTGCCAAAGAGCGGTAGTAAACATTGTTATCGTGTACCCAAGCGATGCGGTCGCCGTCGGGGTTGAGCACGGGATTTTGGATGGCTTCTGGGCTGACCAACGTCGTGGCTTGGCCCGCCAAATCGTATACATAGACCTTAGCCGTGTACGAATGGCGGTAGATGGGCTGTATGTCGTCCTCAATGATGACCTTCTGTTCCCCCGCGGTCCAGGTGTAGTTACCCAAAGGGAGGCTGGCGCCCGAGGCATCCTTGGCAGCGCCGTTGGCGACGAGAACGCCCTGGGATTCGCCGGTGGCGAAATCAAATTTCTCAATCCCGTTGGACGTTTGGCGAGAGTAATGCAAGCCGTCCTCCATAGAGCGAAGGCCATAAACCCCTTTGGCTGAAAAGGCCCGCGAGCGGAAGACGTCATCAAACGTGACGGGGGTTTGAGCCAAGGCGGAGACGGTCGCAGCGAGGGTCCAAAAGGCGAAAAATTTGCGCATCATAAATCGAGTATTTTTGGGTAGAAATAGCACAGATGGCCGAAGATAATTCAAAATGGCTCCCATCGCTCCAGGCCGCCCTAGGACTGGATGCCGTGAGCATCGACCCCGACGTTTTGCACGCCTTTTCGCACGACGAAACGGAGGACGTGCACATCCTGCCTCAAGTGGTTTGTCGGCCTTCCTCTACGGGGGAGGTTTCGGCCGTTCTCCGTATCGCACACGAGTTTGGCATCCCCGTGACCCCGGCTGCCGCCCGAACGGGCTTATCGGGAGGCGCTATTCCTGTGCAGGGAGGCATATCGCTGAGCATGGAGCGCTTGAATCGGATTTTGTCCATTGACGAAGCAAATTTTCAGGCCGTGGTGGAACCTGGCGTGATCAATCAGGTCTTTCACGAGGCCTGCAAAGAAAAGGGCCTATTCTATCCCCCGGATCCTTCCAGTTGGGGCACCAGTACCTTGGGGGGCAATGTGGCCTACAACGCGGGTGGGCCCAAGGCCGTTAAGTATGGGGTAACCTCAGCCTATGTACTCAACCTTCAAGTCGTTCTCCCCAACGGAGAGATTTTGTGGACCGGGGCCAATACCCTCAAGAATTCCACGGGGTACAACTTGACCCAGTTGTTTGTCGGGTCAGAGGGCACCTTGGGTGTCATCACCCAGATCGTACTGCGTTTGATCCCGTATCCCAAGGTGCACTTCACCCTCTTGGCTCCATTTGCCTCCGCGGAGATGGCCTGTGCAGCGGTGGCTCGTGTGTTCCAGGCGGGGGTGACCCCTTCGGGACTTGAGTTTATGGAACGTGATGCGATTGACTGGACCTTGAAATATGTCGATGGGGTGAGCATCCCCACAGGGCCAGATATTGCGGCCCACCTGCTGATGGAGGTCGATGGCTTTGATGAAGAGGCGGTTTTAAAAGAGGCGGAAACCATGGCAGCAGTCGTGGAAGAAGCCGGGGCACTGGAAGTCCTCTTCGCTCAATCGGCGTCAGAGCGTGATGCCCTATGGAAGCTGCGTCGCCGGGTAGGGGAAGCGGTCAAATCCCATAGCATTTACAAAGAAGAAGATACGGTGGTCCCACGTGCCAAGTTGCCCGACCTCCTTCGTGCGGTGAAGCGCATTGGCGCCGACTATGGCTTCCAATCGGTGTGCTATGGGCATGCGGGCGATGGCAACCTCCATGTCAATATTGTCAAGGGGGATATGTCGGATTCGGATTGGTCCGGACCCAGACTTCAGGCGGGTATCCGCGAGCTCTTTACGGAAGTGGTGGCCATGGGGGGGACGATTAGTGGCGAACACGGCATTGGATTGGTCCAAAAACCCTACCTCGACATCGCATTTTCAGATACGGCCATGGATCTCCAAAAGCAAATCAAAGCTTTGTTTGACCCGAGGGGAATCATGAATCCCGGAAAGATATTCTTGTAGGCTCGCGTCTTACCGACGGCCGATAGGGTAGGCCACTTCGTTGTGTCGGATGACCTCATACGGGGCATTGTAGCCATACACCTCTAGGGGTCCCTCAATCACGAGTCCTTCCGCGTCGCACCAAGCCTTCAATTTCTGGCCAAATTCCATGTTGCGCTCCTGACTTAACAGCCCGCCGTAGGAAAGCACCGCATAACGCTGGGCAGGTTCTTCAATGAAGCGAATGCCTTCCTGAAGTGGCTTGGGGAGGTCCGCTGCTCGTCCCTTGTCGGACATAAAAAAACGCATACGCGGATCCGTTTGCTCCATAATGAGTGAAACGGGCGCCGTCATGGCCATGGAGGTTTGGCTCTCATTTCCCCCGAAGATGTAGCGGGCGAGCGGGCGAAAACCTTCCCGGGACATGGCCCCGTATTCGGCCTGGCTAACCGAAACTTCGGCCCACAATCGGGCACCGTAGTCACGAATTTCAAAGGAACCATCTCGCTTGACCACTTCATAGTTGGGTCGGTCGAGCTTCTTGCTCTGCGTGTAGGCAAAACCTGTGTAGGCAGCGATGATCGCAGCGCCCGAAATAAGAATCCATTGCATACGGGTTAAACGCATAGGTCCTCAGTTTTGTTCAAGCGATGTGGGAGGTGTGACGGGAACGGATGCCCCTTCAAAGCGTGGCGCGGGAAGATGGGGAAGGGGGGTGTTCAGCTGCTTTCGGACCCATTGCACATCCCACCATTGGCCAAATTTCTGCCCCGCATCCGCATAGCGGGCAAACCCCTCGTATCCACAGGCCGCATGAAGGGCCAAACTCGCGTCATTCGGAAGAGTGATCACTCCATAGGCCCACAAGAATCCACGTTCTGTGAGTTGGGGTAGGAGGGCATCATAGAGTTTTCGCCCTACTCCCTGACCGGGCTGGGCAACGTAGACAGAGGTTTCCACGGCCCATTGGTAGGCAATACGATCGCGGTGGGTTGTAGCATACGCGTAGCCGGAGATGCCTCCCTGGTCGTCTTCCGCCACAAGAAATGGAAAGCGCCCGGCAATGTGTGCCAGGCGCTCAGTAAAGTCAGAGAGAGAGGGTACTTCCCACTCAAAGGTGGCGGAGGAATGTGCCACGACAGGTCCGTAAATCGCCAAGATTCCCGCGGCGTCGTCCCGAGTGAAAGGGCGCAGTAGCATCGTGTACTTAGTCGCGGCGCCCCAAGTAGAGCATCACGTAGTACAAGAGCTGCGTGACCGCGGCGGCGGCGGCGACCAGGTAGGTGCGGGCGGCCCATTTGAGCGCATCCTCGGCCATGCCATGGTTGTGGGGGTTGGTAATTCCCGCCCCTTTTAACCAGACGAGCGCTCGGCGTGAGGCATCGTATTCCACGGGCAAGGTGATTACGGCGAAGCCGGCAATCACGGCTTGTGTGGCAATCAATAAAAGTAGGATGCCGTCGTAGCCCAAACCCAATAGCCCCATTCCGAAGAGGGAAGCAAAGAAGACGACGTTCATGATTTGGCTTGAAGCGTTGACGACAGGGACCATCTTGCTGCGCATCGTCAACCAGGTGTAGGCATTCGCATGTTGCACGGCATGGCCACATTCGTGGGCAGCAATGGCGGCAGCGGCCACCGAACGGCCCTCATAGACTTCGGGAGAAAGGTTGACCGTCTTGGTCGCGGGATTGTAGTGGTCCGTGAGTTTGCCTGGAACGCCGGTAATGCGCACGGACCCTAGCCCGTAGTGGTCCAGCATCGCTTGAGCCACCTCGGCGCCGGTCATGCCATTGTGCAAGAGCTCTTGGCTGTACTTCTTAAACCGATTCTTCAGGCGGGCTTGCACCGCGAAACCGAGAATCATGAAAACAATGAGAATAATGAAAAACATAGGTCTGTTTGATTTACTGTGGAAAAGTACAAATTCAGTGCCGTAGAACATACCCTGCCAAAATGTAGTTTTGAGGCATGACAAAAACCGCCAAACCCCTGATTTTAGTGACCAATGATGACGGAGTGACCGCTCCGGGGATCCGCACGCTGATTCGCATCATGAATTCCCTTGGGGACGTGGTCGTCGTGGCGCCAGATAGTCCGCAGAGCGGCATGGGCCATGCCATCACCATTCACGACACGTTGCGCTGCGTTCCGACCCAGCAAGATGCGGGACCCCAAGTGGAATATGCATGCAGCGGTACGCCCGTAGATTGCGTCAAGTTGGCGGTACATGAAATCCTGGATCGCCGCCCCGATTTGATTGTTTCGGGCATCAACCATGGCAGCAATGCGAGTGTCAATGTCATCTATAGTGGTACCATGTCGGCCGCGGTAGAGGGGGCGATGCAAAAAGTGCCTTCCATCGGCTTTAGCCTCCTCGATTACGCCTGGGATGCCGATTTTTCCGCCGCCGAGCCTTTTATCAAACGCATTGCTCAATCCGTGCTGGCCAAAGGTCTTCCCGCGGGCGTTTGCCTCAATGTCAACATTCCCAAAGCCACCGATCAGCCTTACGCAGGGGTCAAAGTCTGCCGTCAGACGATGGGGCATTGGGAAGAGGACTTTGATCGGCGCGAGGATCCCACGGGCAAGCCGTACTATTGGATGCGTGGGGCCTTTGTCGACTCGGATGGCGGGGACGATTCGGATATCTGGGCCCTCGAACACCACTACCTATCCGTGGTGCCCATTCAATTTGATTTGACGGCGCACCATGCCTTGGCGTCCGTTCATGGCCTCCTCGACGCATGAGTCCTGGGCCTCGTCGTGATCAGTTAGAGGCGTGGATGGGTGCGGTCATCGCGGGGGGCACCCCGTGGTTTATTTGGGCCTACCTCCAGGCCACGTACCCCGACCTCCCGCCCGTATCGGAGATTGACCCGGACTTATGGGCCTACTTGCTCAACCGTGTGTTGATTTTTTCCATCCTGATTGAGTTTACCTACCTCATCATTGGCGTCATGCTGCGACGCTATGAGCTGGTCAAGATGATTTTGATCATTTCGGCGTTGTATTCCATGATAGCACTCTACTATCGGTGGGAATGGCTGTAAAAAAAGTATTTGTCCTCGCCGGGGAAGCCTCAGGCGACGTGCTCGGAGCCGAATTTTTAACCGCCCTCCGCGCGGCTGATCCTCACGTGTCCATCACCTACACAGGTGGACCGGCCATGAGCGCGGTGTTGCAAGGCCAAGCGCCGCGGGTATCCATGGAGAAGATGGCCTTTATGGGCTTTGCCGAAGTCCTTCGCCATTTGCCTCAAATCTGGAGAAACGACCAAACGATCAAGCGCGCCTTGCTTCAAGAACGCCCGGACCTCGTCGTTTTGATTGACTATCCGGGATATGGATTGCGGTTGGCCAAGTGGCTAAATGCCCAAGGGTTCCGCCGTGAGGGCACGCGAGTGGTTCAGCTGGTATCCCCTCAATTTTGGGCCTGGAAGCTAGGCCGATTGGCCACGCTCAAAGCGTGCTTCGACGCGGTTTATCCCCTGTTGCCGTTTGAATCGCCCCTTCTGGCGAAGGCCGGTGTTGTGGCTCCATATTTTGGGCATCCAGCGGCCTTTCGTGTCCCGTTAGGGGGCTGGGATCCCCAAGGGCCCATCGCCCTCCTTCCCGGGAGTCGGACCCAAGAATGGGCCCAGCATGTGCCCATTTTTGCGGCCACGGCGCAAGCCCTTGGACGAGAAGTGCGCTGGTACCGTCCAGCACACATCCCACCTGGTGCGTACCAGAAAATCCTGGCGCGACTGGGAGTAACGGCCTCGTTGGAGACCATTCACTGTGGGGTGCCTAGCATGCAAGGGGTTTCGGGCGCCTTGGTGGCAAGTGGCACGGCCACCCTGGAAGTTGCACTTCGGGGAATTCCCTTGGTGGTGGCGTACAAGACCTCTCGGCTGTCCTATGAAATTGGAAAGCGCGTCATCCGCGTCCCGTACATCTCGTTGGTGAATCTCATCCTGGACCGCCCCGCCGTGTCGGAGTGCGTGCAGGACCGTTGTGTCCCAGACATTTTGACTCAGGCGATGGCTCAGGCATGGACCCGTCCCGATTGGGTCCAAACGGTGGCTGAACTCCGGCAGGCCATCGACTTGGGCGATCCCATGCCTAAAGTGGTCCAACATGCGCGTTCCTTGTAAATCCCTCCACGTTGGTTTTGCGCTGCTGCTGGCGGCATGCTCGGCTATGGCCGAAGTGCCTCACGTACGTGTCCGACTTTTTTCGGGCAGCAACATGACACAGATTCTGCTCAGTGGGGCGTCCATGGAGTTGGTCGTTTACCGTGGAGGGGAAAGCCTGATGTGGGAGCGAAATGCGTACCAAATCCGCCCCGGGCAAGGGGGGGTGGTCGTCAGTGTCGAGGGTGAAGCTGATGTGGCCGCGGATTCGGTCGCCGTCTCTGCGGCACAGCCCTATTATTTGGTCGGCGCACGAAGCACCAAGCGCTACCTCCCGGGTGTCCTAGTGATTCGTCCACGCAGCTCCGCCTACCTCTTAGCGGTAAATGTGCTGAGCATGGATGACTACCTCATGGGGGTGGTTCATGCCGAATTGGGGCGGTTGGAACACCCGCAACTCTGGGCGGCTCAGGCGGCCGTGGCCCGAACCTGGTTCGCTCGAAATCAACGGAAGTTTTTTGACCAAGGTGAATGCTATGCTGTCACCGATGATGTCCAGTCCCAAGTTTACCACGGATGGCCAGTCGATAGCGCTCGGCGCGCACGCTTGCAGGCAGCGGTTCGGGAAACAAGTGGTCTGGTGCTGGTGGACGAGGCAGGAAGGGGAATTGAAGCCTTGTTTCATGCCAATTCAGGTGGGCAAACAATGCCCTCGGAATGGTATTTCTCCCCCCGGGGTCACCTTCAAAGTGTGCCGGACAGCTTCAGCTTGAATTGCCCCCAAACATATTGGACCAAATCGTTAGACAAGGAAGCCTTCTTAACCCAAATGGCTCGATGGCTGAAGGCGAGCAGCTCTGATTCGGAGTTCCGCTCTTTTGTTTGCTCCTACCAACAACCTGTCCGGGCCGAGTACCTGAATTATCAAGGCCAAAAAATCCGATTGCGGGCCATCCGTGAGCATTACAAGCTCCGGTCCACTTGGTTTTCCATCGAAGACGCCGGGTCCACCGTTGTCCTGCGCGGACGAGGCTATGGACACGGCATCGGTCTTTCCCAAGAGGGGGCCCATGTGATGGCGCAGAAAGGCTATTCTGCGGCCCAAATCATGGCTTTTTATTACCCCGGAACCCAGTTGGTGCCCTGGGAGGCCATGCAGCCCTAATTCCATTTTTACCGCTTTTTGAGCGAGACACAGCGAGCCTAAGGACCATCTTGGCCGAATGAGTTATTTGGTCGGAGCCCTGGCGGGGGCCTGCTTTCCTTGGGAATGGTCTGGGTGGCTACTCGGCATCCTGATCGGGTGCATGGCCATCTTGGTTGGTCGCGTGCGGAGCGTGCACCGGCAAAGTATCTGGCTCTTGGTAGGAACCTACCTCACCGTGGCCACGGTCCCCCGAATCCCGCGGTTGGACCTCGAGAAATGCTATGCGGGCCCACTTTGGATTCTTGATGCGCAGCGGGCCGTTGACCCTTGGGGAGGCCTATGGCGCGTTCGCTTGGCGTGGCCTCTGGGAAGTCGCGTGGAGGGTGTTTGGCACATGATGCCTTTCCGCTCCGAAACCTTTCCTGGGGGCTTTTCCGCCCAAAAAGTCTGGGGGAATCTAGGGCTGCAGGGCGAAGCGCACTGGCGCGAAAAAGGCGAGGTGGATAGCCTGCATGTGAGCGGGGCAGCGCGCTGGCGCGCGGCCTGGCACGCACGCATTGCGGGGCTGGGATGGTCGCTGCGGGCCCAGCAGTTGGTCCATGCCCTATTCCTCGGGGAGTCACGGGCCTTGGGGCCCGAATTGAAGCGTCCGCTACAGTCTTTGGGCTTGGCCCATGTCCTGGCAATTTCAGGATTCCATATAGGATTGCTTTGGGGCGTCGCGGCCTTTCTAGGGCGCTGGAGTAGCTATGCCCAACGCCGACGTCTTACCTGGCTGGTAGGTTTGGGAGTTTGGGGCTTCGTCGCCTTCATTGGATTTCCAACCTCTGCGGTTCGAGCCGCGACTATGGCGACCATCGCGGGGATGATGCGCAGGCGGTCGGGCCGTCCTCATGCGATGGCCGCATTAGGTACTGCGGTTTGGGGGATGCTGTACATCCGTCCGGACTGGGTTTGGGAGGTGGGATTTCAGCTATCTGTGGCCGCGGTGGCCGCTCTCTTGTGGGTGCCTCCAGCGCGCGGGGGGCGGTGGGGAAAGGCGATTCAACTCACCTGCTTGGCTCAGTGGGGGGTCCTACCGCTTACTCTTTGGTATTTCCATCAATTTCCGGGAGCGTTTTTACCTGCGAATTTGCTGATTACGCCCTGCCTACTTGCTATCTATCCCTATACATTGGCTATGCTGGGTGCCGCCTCCTTGGGATGGAAAGCTCCTTTCCCAGAGTGGGCATTGGATGCCCTGATCTCCCTATCGGGCTGGGGACTCAAGGAAGGGATCTATCCCACTCATGTGACGATGGCTGCCTTGCTGGCGTCCACGATGGTTGGCCTTTGGGCATGGGGTAAAGGGTACAAGGTGCTCACGTTCGTTGCCGCGCTGGCCACCGGGGCATTCATGTACCAAAGCATTCCCGTTCCCACCTCCGGCCACATGGCCTTTCGCCGCGGTCGCGGAATCGCGTCGATCCAATGGTGTGGGGATTCCGCACGCGTGGTTGCCACCCCGGGCTTGGCAAAGCAATCGTTTGTTTGGGAGGTGGAGGCCCCGTCTTTTTGGAAGGCACGTGGGGTGCGCCACGTGCAGTTGACTGAATGCCCTTACCGTCAGTTTCCCGAATCCTGGCGGGCCTGGGCATCGGCCGATACGGGATCGGGATGGTGGTGGGATCCCCCACGATAGTGCCAACGCAGATCCTGTAGGGTTTGCCAGATCCACCAACCGGCGCCCAAAAGAGGGAGGGGGGTGATTCCGTCCAGCATGTGGGCCGTTTCATTGGTCTTCGAGTTGAAAAGATCGGGCAGCGTCGCCCCCGCATCGACCCAAAACCACTCGCCCTCAAAGAAGAAGCCATAGTGTCCAAAGAAGGGAAAAAAGAGCTGCTTTTGAAACCATCCATCCGCCCCGTAGATCCAGTCGCCAGCAATCATCAAGATCATGGCCCCAATGATCAAATGCCATAGGGCGATGCTCGTGGCGGACCATCGCATATAGGCGGACTGGCCCCAGATGGAAACGAGTCCAAAGCTCAGGAATCCAAGCCCTATCGCTCCGAACACCACGCCGTATGCGCTCACAGTAAAAAAAAGCAACAAGTACTCGTAGCCGTAACTCACATTCAATTCGCCGTCACAAGAAGCCACGCTCATGGGCAAGAGCACCAGGAGCGCCCAGGCAAGAAGGCGGCGGGCTTCGCGTCGGCGCACCGGGGTCCATCCCATCATGATTCGTTCAAGGTTTCCCAGAGTTTCACCACATCTGCCGCTTCTTGCGCATCGTGGACGCGAAGGATTTGGGCACCGCGCTCCAGAGCGTATAGGTGCAGGGCGCTTGTAGCAGGCAGCACGGTGTCAGGGCTACGGTCCAAATGTTTCCAGAGCATGCTCTTCCGCGACAAACCGATGTAAAGAGGAGCCCCTAAGTCCTGCAATAAAGGCAAATCTTTGAGCACCCGGTAATTGCCTTCCAAGGTCTTGCCAAAGCCCAATCCTGGGTCCAGCAGGACATGGTCTACGCCTTGCTGGCGGAGTTCGCGCAAGTGGCGGTGAAAGTATTGTAGGAGGTCGTCCATGATGTTTTCCGGTGTCAGCGCAACGTCTTGCATGGTGCTGGGACGGTGTCCGGCAGGGTAGTGCGTGAGGATGTAGGGTGCTTTCGATTGGGCGGCCACGTTCCATATGGTCGGGTCCAAACTTCCCCCCGATACGTCGTTGATGATGTGTGCGCCTTGGGCTAGAGCCCGGTAGGCGATCTCCCCCCGAAAGGTGTCAATACTGATGGGTACGTCGGGAAAGCGTTGAGCCAAACGCTGCAAAGCTGGCTCCACGCGGTTCCATTCTTCTTCCAAGCTGGGAACTTCGGCCCCCGGGCGGGTGCTGCAGCCCCCTACGTCGAGCCACTGGGCGCCTCCAGCGAGTAGGGCCTCTGCGTGGGATTCCGCCGCATCCGCGGAGGCGACTCGGCTTCCCTCGTAAAAAGAATCGGGCGTAGTGTTGAGAATGCCCACGATGACGGGGCGGTTGGCGGACCACGTTTGGCCCGCGATGGGCAGAGAAAAAGAGCGGAACATCGTACCTTTCACCTCCTAAAGATACTCATGGCAAACACCGCACACGAATACGCAACGGTCATCGACCAATGCCGTCAATTGTTCACCAAGAAGGCGCAGGATTACGGAACCGCGTGGCGCATCCTTCGGCTGCCCTCCTTGACGGATCAAATTTTCATCAAAGCTAATCGCCTGCGCTCCATTCAAATGGCTGGTACTCAGAAGGTCGCTGACCCGATGGAAGGTGAATTCATTGGCATCGTGAACTACAGCATTATGGCCCTGATTCAAATGGAGAAAGGCATTGCCAATGAGCCGGACATGACGGCTGACGAGGCGCTTGCTGCCTACAATGCCCAAGTGGAAGTTATCCAGAACCTAATGGAAGCCAAGAACCACGACTACGGGGAGGCATGGCGCGACATGCGGATTTCCTCTTTGACGGACCTCATCCTTCAGAAGCTGCTTCGTGTCAAACAAATCGAGGACAACCAAGGTCAGACATTGGTCAGTGAGGGCATTGACGCCAATTACCAGGACATGGTCAACTACGCAGCCTTTGCCTTGATCAAACTTCAATTTCCAGCATGAAAAACATCCTGACACAAGTCTCGCGTGTGCTCGTGGGAGGGCTCTTCATCTTTAGTGGGGTCATCAAAATGAATGACCCCGTGGGCTTCGGATTTAAACTGGAAGAATACTTCGGCGAAGACGTTTTGAACCTGCCTTTTTTGCAGCCCTGGGCTTTGCATTTAGCGGTGTTTTTAGTCGTGTTGGAAGTGATGCTCGGGGTCTTCTTGCTTCTGGGTTGTTTTAAGCGCTTTACCCTATGGAGTCTCGCGGGAATGATGGGCTTTTTCACCTTCTTGACCTTCTACAGTGCCTATTTCAACAAAGTGACGGACTGTGGGTGCTTTGGGGATGCCATTCCCTTGACGCCATGGGAGAGCTTCAGCAAGGATGTGGTGCTGAGTGTGCTAATTGCCTTGCTCATTTGGGGCCGAGATCAACTTAAACCTTGGCTGCCCATCCGCTGGAATCAAGCCAATATGGCGGGTGCATTGGTGTTCAGCGTACTCTTTACCAACCATGTGCTCAGCCATGGGCCTATTTGGGATTTCCGCGCCTACAAGCGAGGCACGGATGTCTTGATGGCCATGAAGTCAGCGGAAGAGCTTGGTTTAGAGCCACCCAAATACGAGACCTACTTCACCTTGCAAGCCCCTGACGGCAGCCGCGTCGAGGTTTCCGGCACGGCCTACATTGACGAAAAGTGGTATGAGAAATCCGACTACACGATCATGGAGGATGGCACGTACAGCAAAAAGATTGCGGAAGGCTATGAGCCGCCCATTCATGATTTTTCCATCGTCATCCAAGGGGAGGATCGAACGGAGGAGTTTGTTTCGGGGCCCCAGGTGCTCTGGTTGCTTGCCTATGATTTGAGCAAAGCGAACCGGGCCGAAGTGGTCCGATTGGTGCACGAATTAAACGTTCTCATCCAAAAGGGAAAGGTCCAGAAGGTTGTAGGTATGACGTCCTCTAGCGATGAGGAAATTCAGGAGCTTCTGAGCGAAACGGGGGCGCTTTTTCCCTGGGCTGTGATGGATGGTACCGCCCTGAAAACGGTACAGCGTTCCAACCCAGGGGTAACCCTTCTGGAACATGGCATCATTCAAAAGCACTGGCATTACAATGATGCTATCTTTCTGGATGGCAGCAATATAGTTTGGCCTGAATGAAGCGTCGCTGGAAGTCCTTGGTGCAGTCCATCATCGTCCTTTTGGGGGTGGCCACCTTGGTTTTCTTCCTGTTTCACTCGGTAGCGGGGGATCCCGCCCGCATGATGTTGGGTCAAGTAGAAGACCCCCAAGCCTTGGCGTCCATCCGCGCCGAATACGGCTTGGACCAACCATTGTATATTCAGTATGGCCGCTATGTGGGTGGCCTGATTCCGGTGGGTACCCGGCCTGACGGAGGATGGGGGCTGCGCTGGCCCAACCTCCAAACATCCTACCAGCAAAAGGGCCGTCCCGTGACGTCCATGTTGGCCGACACCTTGCCCAATACGGCGTTGCTAGCCTTGCTTTCGATGTCTTTGGCGCTGCTGCTCGGTATTCCTATGGGCTTGTTTGCGGCCGTGCGCCAGGGGACGGCGTTGGACCGGCTCGTGGTCTTTCTGTCGACCACCGGCATGGCGATGCCCAGTTTCTTTTCGGCGGTGCTCATTGGTTGGATTTTTGGCTTTGTCCTGGCGCCTTGGACCGGTTTGCCGATGACCGGCAATCTTTGGGTCATGGATGACTTCGGCGAGGGCTACCGCTTGCAGTGGCAAAACGCCATTTTACCTGCCGTGACGCTCGGGGTTCGTCCCTTGGGTGTGATTGCCCAAATGATGCGCTCTTCGGCCCTCGAGGTTATGGCCCAAGACTATGTCCGAACGGCGTATGCCAAGGGGCTTTCCCGCCGCGTGGTTCTTCAAAAGCATGTGCTGCGCAACGCACTAAATCCGCTGGTAACAACCGTTTCGGGCTGGCTCGCCGGATTGTTTTCAGGAGCCGTTTTTGTAGAGTCCGTCTTTGGTTGGAATGGCACCGGCAAACTGATGGTCGACGCGCTGGAGTCCCGCGATTTTCCCGTAGTTATGGGCTGCGTGCTTGCCCTTTCAGCCGTTTTTGTGGGCATTCAGTGGGCGGTAGAACGGGCTTACCGATGGATTGATCCGCGGATTGCCTCGTAGGCAGATTCGCACTTGTCCACCCCGCCGAAAACCCCGAATTTTGCGGCTCTTTCTATTTAATCCCCGAACCTATGAAACTCCTCGCCGGCAACTGGAAAATGAACAACACCCTGGAAGAAGGGGCAGACTTAATGGAAGCCCTGATCGAGGGATTGCCCGCTGAGGTCGTGGGCGACGTGCGCGTCGTGGTATCCCCGCCTTTTTTGCAGTTGCCCCAGATCGTGCATGCTTTGTGGGAAAACGCCCAAATTGCGGTAGCTGCCCAAAATGGGCATGCCGCGGATGGCGGAGCATTTACCGGCGAAGTGTCCATGGCTATGCTTCGGGATGCGGAGGTGGATGCCGTGATTATTGGGCATTCAGAGCGCCGCCAATACTTTGGTGAAACGGATTCAGATGTCGCAGAAAAAGTTCAGTCGGCGCTCCGAAATCAGTTGATTCCCATCGTTTGTGTCGGGGAGGTGTTGGCTCAACGCAAGGCGGGTACCTACCTCGAGGATACGTGGAATCAATTGCATGCGGCGTTTGCCCGGGTGAATCCCGAGGACATGTCGGATTGTGTGATTGCCTATGAGCCCGTTTGGGCGATTGGCACAGGCGAGGTTGCCACAGCGGCCCAAGCCCAAGAAGTTCACGCCTACCTCCGCGCCCAGATGGAAGCGACGTTTGGGGTATCCGATATGCCCATTGTCTACGGGGGCAGCTGCAAGCCCTCGAATGCCGCCGAAATTTTTGCTCAGCCCGATGTGGATGGAGGTCTGATTGGCGGCGCTTCATTGGTCGCTGCGGACTTCATCGCCCTGGTGGAATTGCTCAAGGCTTCCTAAGTGGATTACATCGAAGTGACCTTCACCTGCGCGTCTTCCGTGACGGCAGAGCTGCTCATGGTGGATTTAGACGCCCTCCCGGTGGAATCCGTCACGACCGAAGGCTTAGTCGTCAAGGCCTACATCGAGGCGAGCCAGTACCAGCCTCTATCGCTGTCCGATGTGCCCATGGCCGCTTCGGTCGGAAGCCTCACGTGGACCACGGCCGAAATGGCCCATCAGAATTGGAATGCAGAGTGGGAATCGAATTTCCCGCCCCTGACCATTGGACAGGAAGTGCTTGTTCGGGCGCCGTTTCATGACCTACCAGACCCGAAGGATTTCCGTCATGTGATTCAGATGGTGCCCAAAATGGCTTTTGGTACAGGCCACCATCCCACCACCTATTTGATGATGGAGGCTGTTCTAGAAGGGGAGGCTTCCGGGTTGTTGGCAGGCGCCCGCATCCTGGACATGGGCTGCGGGACAGGAATTTTGGCCGTTTTGGCGTTGAAAGCGGGTGCCCAAAAGGCGGTAGGAATTGAAATTGATCCATTCGCTGCGGAGAACGCTCAAGAGATCGCAGATATTCACGGTCTCCAAGACCGCTTGGCAATCTGGGCGGGGGACGCCCACTTACTCGCCACCGGGGCTGTGGCGGAGGGTCCCTACGATATCGTCTATGCCAACATCAATCGGAACATCTTACTGGCCGACATGGAGCGTTATGCGTCAGTCAGCCGGCCCGGTGCCAAGTTGTACCTCAGTGGCTTCTATGCGGCGGACGTACCCGTCCTGCTAGAATGTGCAAAACGTTGTGGATATCAAAGCCAGGGGGAGGCGGCTAAAGACGGCTGGATGCGCCTTACTTTGGTGTATCAACCCCATGACCAAACCACCCACTCCTGACCATAAGTTTGGATCCCTTCGGGGTCTAATTTGGACACTTTTTTTCACCCTCTTTTGCTTGGCAGGACCGCTCCAAGGGCAGTCGGTTCGGGCCTTTGGTCAAGATCCCGGCGATTTTGCCAAGGATTTTTCGAAGCACCTGACTGAGTTGGTGGGGAAAAAGGAGGTAGAGCCCATCCTTGCGGCCTTCGAACCGTATTTTCTAGACCCAACCTGGGATGGGGATGGCGCCCAGCGGGAAGCCTTCATGCGTGTGGCCCGTGAAATGCTCCGCCGCCGTGTTGTGACCACGGAGCCCTGGTTGGAGCTCGTCCAACTTTTCCAAACCTGGAGTTGGCCTGCCGGCCACTATGAGCAGGGCCAAAGCGACCGCTTTTTCCTGGAGTTGGAGCGGGAATTCAAGCGCGCCTCACGGAAGGAAATGGAGACCTTTTTACACACCTACCAGGGTCTTAGCGATGCAACCAATCCCTTGGCCATTCGATTGTACGATGATGGGCAGCTGAGCTGGTGGTACCTGGACGGGCTCTTGGAGGTGTCTCCGGCCAATGACGGGGATACGGCCTTGTTCCGCTTAACTGAGGGGCGGCTGCTCGGCCGGATGAAGCAAGACAGCATCGAAGTGGCGGAGGTGGAACTGTTGTACAATCCCATCACAGGGGTGGCTCAGGCCTTGGGCGGTCGGGTGGAATGGCTGCGTGCCGGATTTGGTCCGGGGGAGCTTTATGCCAATTTCCCACGCTGGGAGGCCGCGTTGCATACGCCGGGTATTCAGGTGGATTCCGTGACACTTTTCACCTCATCCTTCATGAAGGAAGGGATGATTGGGGAGGCGGTACCCATTCTTTCTTTGGGGGGATTTGAAGATCGGTTGACCGGACGCAACTCCCCGGATAACGCCATTTATCCCCGCTTTGAGGCCTACGACCAGAACATTGAAATCGATGATTTTTTTGAGGGCGTGGATTACAGGGGGGGCTTCTCGATCATCGGACAGCGTTTTTTTGCTTCGGGTTCGCCCGAGCAAAAGGCCCGCTTCACCTTTACCTACGACAGCACCAAAGTGTTGGAGCTCAAATCGGAGCGCTTCGTTATTCGGTCCGACGAACTGCTCAGTCCCACGTCAGAGATCATCATTCGCTTGGGAGATTCGGACAGCATTTACCACCTCAAGAGTGAGGTGAAGTATGATCCCATTGGTCAACTTCTGCGCATCAATCGGCCGGATGAAGGGTTGGCCATGACGCCCTACGTGGATAGCTACCACAATTTGGTCATGGAGTTGGACCAAATCCAATGGAAAGTCACCGACCCGAGTATATACTTGGGCGGTCTAAATATGGGGAGCGGCTCACCCATGGTCCTGGAGTCGGATCAATACTTCCGAAGTGCTCGCTATGCTTCGCTGCAAGGCTTGAGCCTGGAAAATCCCTTGGTCAAAGTGGATCAAGTGGGAATCGCCTTTGGGAACGAGAACATCACCTTGTACGACATGGCGGTAGGCTTGGGTATGCCGCTAGAACCCTGCGGTCGGTTTATGATGGAGCTTGCGGTACAGGGTTTTGTCCGTTATGACATTGAAAAGGGCTTGATTGATGTTCTTCCCAAAACGAGCGAGTACATATTGAATCATGACAATCGCCGAGATTACGATGTGATTCGGTTCGTATCAGAGGTGGCGCAGGGCATGAATGCCCGATTGTCCTTGCTCAACTTTGATATGGAGGTGGTGGGGGTGCAGACCATTGCCCTGTCAGATAGTCAAAAAGTAGCACTTTACCCTACGCAGCAAAAAGTGTTGATTCACAAGGGTTTAAACTTTGATTTTGACGGCAGGGTTGAGGCGGGGCGCTTCACGTTTTACAGTCGTGAAAACAAGTTCAACTACGACCTATTTCAGTTCAACATGCCGGCGATCGACTCCATGCGCTTTTCGGTGCCCAGCTTTGATTTGGCGGTCGATGGAACGCGTCCTTTGGTCCGGGTTCGAAACACCATTCAGGACATTTCTGGGGAACTATGGATTGATTACCCCACGAATAAGTCCAGCTATCTCCGGTACCCCGAGTATCCCATTTTTAAGTCCGCCGCCCCGGCAAAGATTTATTACGACAAAGCCTATGGGGGCGTGTACAAACGCTCCAACTTCTTCGTGAACATCGACCCCTTTACCATTGACTCGTTGGATAACACATCCACCGAGGGATTGGTCTTTGGCGGGAGCTTCACCTCTGCGGGCATCTTTCCGGTCAAGCGCCAGGATATCCGTGTACAACGGGATTATTCACTTGGTTTTACCGAGGAAACCGGTCCTGAGGGTTGGCGAGCCTATCAGGGGGCGGGCCAAGCGCAGGGAAAAGTCCAGCTTTCCATCGCGGGCTTGCGCGTGGATGGGGATTTGGTCTATCAGCAGTCCAGGGGGCACTCATCTGAGTTTGTGCTCTTCCCCGATTCTGCTCGAGGACAAGGGCAATACACGCTCGCATCCGTGGCGGGGCCTCCGCGAGGAGGTGGGCATCCATCTGCTGAAGGTTCGGATGCTTCAATGCATTGGTTGCCCTATCAGAAAACCTGGTGGTCGCAGAGTATGAGCCAAGCCTTTACGACGTATCCGGAACGTCCCATGACCGCAACGGGGCGGTTGACGTATCAACCCGGGAGTTTGGAGGCACGGGGATTGCTGGCGTTTGATGATGCCGAACTTGAAGGTGGACTCATTCGCATGCATGCCCAATGGGTAGAATCGGGCAAGGCCGATTTTCGCGTGCGGGCGGCTCCGGATTTGGCCTGGGGTTTCCAGATGCAGCGCGCCACGGCCATGGTCGACTTTGCCAAGAATAGTGGGCATTTTGAGTTGCTTGGGGGAGATGCGAGCCTTGGCTTTCCTCGAAATGAATATGAGGCCGACATGAACCAGGCAGATTGGGATATCCGAGCCAAGAAAATCTCCATCCAAAAGGGATCCGGGATAGAGGCGCGAATGACGAGCACGCGTGCGTCGCAGGAGGGGCTAAACTTCCTTGCGCATCGGGCCGAATTCTTTCTGCTCCCCAGCATCTTAGAAGCCTATGGCGTGCCGAACATAGATGTGGCGGACTCGCGCGTTTTCCCCGATAGCGGACGAGTCACCATCGAAGAAGCGGCGTACATGCGTCCGCTCAAAAACGCCTCCTTGCTAGCGTCGCGGATAGGCGGGTATCACCGAATCGAAAAAGCTGAGTTCAAAGTGCGGGGCCGCAATGATCTCTACGGTGCGGGGGAATACCAATACACGGATGAACTCGGGAAGATTTGGCCCATTCCCATGGGGCGTATTGATGTCGACAGTCTAGACCACGTGGTGGCTCAAGGGGAACTGGTAGAAGAAGCGGGTTTTCAGTTAAGTCCTCATTTTCAATACTACGGTATCGTCAACATGGAGTCCATTGATCCGATGCTCACCGTTCGCGGGCGAATCCACATTGTCACGAATTGTCCCGCATTGGAGACCGATTGGATCATGACGACCACCCAAATCGACCCCCTAGATATCGTCATCGATCTACCGGACCCCGACACGGCGCGACCTGCGCACAAAGTATACAGCGGGATCTACTTGATGCAGGACTCTGCGAGTCCCTACACCGCGTTCATACGCCGAAACAACCCGTCCATCGCCGTAGAGCTCATTAGTGCCCGCGGCATTCTTTTCTATGATGCCGAAGAAGATGCCTATGTTGTCACGACGCGCCGCCGACTGCTGGACCCCAACGCTCCGGATAATCATTTGGTCTTCAGTACGAAGGAGTGCACCGTAACGGGTATGGGGCAGCTGTCGCTCGGTGCTAAAATGGGGCGGGTCCAACTGGGTGCCTTCGGGCATATCGAACACGATTTGTACCGAAACAAACTCAGTGCAACCGCGGCGGTGACCATGGACTTTGTCTTCCAGGAGGATATTCTCAAAGCCTTGCCCCAGGAAATGGGCCCGGGTATGGGAGGCCTCAGCACGGATTGGGCCAATGATTACCTTCTCGAAGGCCTCAATCGCCTCATGACCCCGAGAGACCGAGATCGCTTTTATGCGGCCTCGACGGATGACAAGTTGCCCCGCGAGCTCCGGCAGACCCTCTATTTTGATGAGGTGGATCTTCTTTGGGATAAGAACCTGCGGGCCTTCCGCAGTCAAGGGGCCCTTGGGGTGGGTGGGGTAAGCGGAAACGCTGTTCACCGCTATGTGGAAGGGGTCCTCGAGTTGCGCAAGCGCCGTGGAGGCGATGAATTCTCCTTGTACTTGAACCCTAATCTGGAGCATTACTTCTTCTTCAAACGCAATGTCCTGCGCTTTTACAGTACCGAAAAGTCCTACATGGATGCCATCTTGGCGACCGACACCAAGAAGCGCTCTCTTCCCGCGAAAGACGGATTGCCTTATTATACCTACGTTACCACCACGAGGGGAAATATGAAGCGCTTTTTGGATGGCCTCGAAGAGATCATTGATTCAGAGGATGAAAAGTAAACAGTTGGTTTTCTTTTCCTTAGGAGCACAGGCTTATGTGCGGCCCGAAAACGTCGCTAAATAATTTTACGCACTGCTTTGGTAATCCTGGCCAAGGCGTATATTTGCACCCTCATTCAACGAAGGCTGGTCCTTCTGCGATTTGGCCCCGTAGCTCAACTGAATAGAGCATCTGACTACGGATCAGAAGGTTTCAGGTTTGAATCCTGACGGGGTCACACTGAAAATCAAGCACTTACATCGAAAGAGGTAGGTGCTTTTTTCATTATTTGCATACAATTTGCATACAAAATCGGACCAAAACGTTGAAATGAGTCCGCAAATGACGGAAATAAGCGCCTCCCTAACCAGCTCAGCTGAGCCGTGATTTTGGGTTTGTTATGGTCGTTTGTAAGATCGTACTGATAATTCTTGAACTCCTTAAGTGGTTCACTTTCGATCATTCCCAACCCTTCTTCGAGCAGAAATCTGCTTTTTGGCCCTGAAATCAGCGGTCCCAAACTGTCTCAAAGTGTCACAAATCGCTCATTTTTAGGGTGTTAATAACCCCAATTTATCAACATTTTGAATTTTTTAATGTGAAACTAGAGGAAATTAGAGGAAAGTTCTGAGAAACCAAATTGCCTTGATTTTCGCTAACTCACAGATTTTGTTTGACTTAGTGAATTTTTGAGTTATTAACAACGACTTGCTGTTCGTTTCCGCGCTTCACTGTTGGCTGTTTTTTACCGTTACTTGTCCAGTACTATGAATGCTTTTGATTTACTCTCTCTGGACGAAGAAGGTCCATGCCAAGACCTATGCGAAAAAATAGATGAGTTGACTCGTTTTCAACCTTCTCGACGGTTAATTAGTATTGGAGACCTTGGATTCTTTACCGTGGCGCCCGAATACTTTTTTCCGTCATGTGTAGAATTTGCAAGGTTGATGTTGTCCGAAGTTCTAAATGACAGCTTTGATTTTGACACAAACTCTGGTGAATATGAGGTTCGTGAGTTACTTCGCTGCATGGGCATGTTATATGACGGCGACCCTTCTTGGCTAGGTGAATGGATCGTTGTGGCGCGTGAGTTTTTCAATGGCCATGTTGATGCCATGGAGTTTTGCCAACCCGAAATGATGATTGCCCCCGTGCCATTGATTTGCAATCGTGGCGTGTACAGTGAGATGGCCTTTATCTACAAGGCCATGATCGCAACCAAGATGGTTTGGTTAATCTTAGCTCAAGAGCAACCTAGAATAAACGACTTACTCACTTCAAACCAAAAATTACTGATGGAATTGGTTGAAGTAACGGAGGATCTGTTGAAGGAACTTCAGGAATTTATGCCAGGTATTTTGGAAGAAATCAAGGGATCCCGTGCATTGGAAGTAGACCAAGAAGAGGCGTGTGGCGAAGGGGCCGCCGACTCCAAAGCCCTAGAAAACGCTGAGATGGCCATTATAATGCATTTTCTTCTGCGCGAGGCTAATGTCAATCAATGCGACATGACCGCGGTCGCCAGACTTTTAGTGGCCCTGACTGGTCGCGGCTACGACAATCTCTACAAGAAAACTAGAGACCCCTTTCAAGGCAGTAAGCGCTTGGTGCAGAGACGCATGATGCGGATAAAGCCCTTTTTAGAAGACCTGCAAAGCGATTCTATCATGCTGAAATTCAACAAGAAGATGCAGAATTTGCAAATATAGGGTGCCTCATTGGGTGGGTCATTGGGTAACCTTCAGGCATAAACACTCAAAACATTTGCGCAGTAATCATTAAAAACAACTGCCAAATGGAAAATATCATTATTACTAGTAAAGAAGAACTTCAGACGCTCATTCGTGAGTCTTACCGGGCTCTTCGTGAGGGCGAGGAGGTCGTACCGACCGTCATCACCATTGATCCACAGCCGCTGCTTACAGTTGATGAAGCTGTCGAATACCTACGCATCTCGAAGAATACGCTATACGGCTACACCTCAAAAGGACGAATCCCCCACATCAAGCAAGGCAAGCGCGTGCTGTTTCGAAAGAGTCAACTCGACGCCTGGTTGGATGCCAAGCAAAGAGGTGGAGCACTATGAATCGCGATCACCTCAGGCAGTTAGCATTGCTCATCCATGATCTCGAAGCTATCGTGGAATCCAATAATCCTCAAGCACACTCTGATGTCAACATTAGAAAAACCTTGTATAGCCATCTTGAGTTTCTGAAACAGGAACTAAAGGAAACTTTAGAATTAAGTCAAAAAGGAACGCCGCTTCACCAAGCATTTCGATATATCCGGCATCATCATCCAGAAGTGAACACGGTTTTTGCTGTTTACCGGTTTCGGGAGGACTGTCCCGCGGGCTGTCCCTACTACCTGTCCCTCAATGCCCTGTATCAAGGAACATGAAATCGCCAATTTTCACCGTGCGAACCGCCAGCCGCTGTATGGAGGACGCCAAGTCTATCCCTACACCCATGATGCTCTTTGATGAGCTTTGGTTTGAGCAGGAGCTGTGCATTCTCTTTGCGGACACCAACGTGGGTAAGTCCTTGCTCGCCGTACAGATCGCACAGTCAATTGCCAATGGGACAGCCATCCCAGGATTTCGGCTTGGTGTCCCGGGACAAGGAGTGTTGTATTACGACTTTGAGCTCAACGACAAGCAGTTTGAGAAACGCTACACTGATTCTCAAGGAAATTCGTACCAATTTTCGCCTAATTTCTACCGGATCGGATACAATCCCGACTGTAAGGTGCCCCGAATTCGCAGTCAAGACGTCTTCACCGAGATTCGTGGCCATATCGAGTCCTTCCATTCTCATGTATTGATTATTGACAATCTTTCCTATTTCGCCAGCACATCTTTAGAAACAGCCCAAGAGGCCATAGACTTCATGCGTGCAATGAAAATCCTGAAAGAGGAGTATCGCCTTTCTATCATGCTTTTGGCGCATACCCCCAAGCGCAATCGAAGCTTTTCGATCAACGAAGTAGACCTTGCGGGTTCAGCGGGTTTGTCACGTGTGACAGATAGTCTGATTGCCATTGGAATTGGTGGCGATTCTTCTGATCAACGCTACATCAAACAAATCAAGGTACGTTCGGCGATGCTCTGCTATGGATCTGACAATGTGATCAAATGCCGACTTGCTCCACAAGATGGGATGCTAGGTTTTGTATTTGAGGGATATTGTGAGGAGTCTGACTTATTGCGCACCCCTGATCGTCAGGAGGTCAATGATCGGGTGATTCTTCTGCGTGCGAAAGATCCTAGTCTTTCCCAAGCTGAAATTGCGCGGCAATTGGGGGTCAATAAGATGCGCGTCAGTCGGATTCTTGCCCGGGAAGATTCAAAGGATAAGGCGTAACATAGGTGTTACGTTTTGGCCCAATCGTAACATTATGTTACGCTTCACTGATTTTCGTAAAGCATTGATATTGTAATATTTGCGAATAGCGTAGGGCGTAAGATCGTCCAAAAAAGGGGGTAACGTAACATGTTACGATATGCCCTTTTTAAGCAAAGCTCCCTTGACATGAACTCTGGAGCCGGGGGCTCGTTGCAAACCTCCGAGCATTCCAAAACCCTGTTCAGGATTTACTGAACGTCGATGGATATCTATGTATGTGAATGCCGATTAGATGATAGATTTCTATCATTAATGTTAACAAAAAATTTCATCAACTTGTTGAAAGGAATTGACTTAACTTTTTGAAATGCAATCATCACTGTCTTTTACCCTTCGAGTTCTCATTATTACTTTGTGCTCACTCTGCTTCACGCAGGTGTTTGCTCAAGTCCAAAAAGCCCCTGGGGGCGTCAGCGGCGCGAGCCTTTGGAGCGCGGACGGAGACTCAGCGGACTTCTTGGCGAATTACCGAAGCTTAAACCTTTTGGATTTGAAGGTTCAGGCTGATATGGTCATCCCACCGCTTCAAGGCGCAACGACCTTGTTTTTAGCTCTCAAGCCAAATTTCACCACAGCCGCTGGCAACGAATTCTTTGAGTTGGGGGATATTAAGGTCTACGACAACCTCCTGGTCCACGGTAGTGACTCTACGGCGCTGGATTTCAGTGATGGAAACTCGAAGATTCTAACGCTTTCGATGCAGCGTTCACCACGCTTCAAGACGAGCGCCACTCCAACCTTTAATCTATTGGACTCGAATCTGTTCTCCGTTGCTGAGCTGATTTACTATCCCAAGCTCAAAAGCCGCCAGGACATCAAGATGGTTAACTCTTACCTGGCCTTGAAATACTCCGTGGCGATCACCGGCGTTGCGGACCCTGACTGGAAGGACTACTGGGCCGCGGACAGTTCGCGGTACTGGGACTTTACCACTGACAACCAGTACAGCATTCGGGTCTTAGGGCTAGGCAGTTCTCAAGATGAGGATTTCTATCAATCACAGACAAGCGCTTCGAGTGGGTCGTTCATTCAGTTGAGCCTTGACAGCATCAAGCCCATCGGGCAGATGCCTCAGGTTTCCATGGATGAGGATGCCTTTTTGGTGCTGAGCGAAAGACTGCCCGAACAGAGCTCCTATTACAATGTCTGCCTGAAAGACGGCAGTAATCCGTTGGGCAACTGGAAGCTCAAGCCCCATGGATGGAGCAGCGGGGCTCAATACTTATATGTCACGATGGATGTGACGCTCAAGAGCCTGTCGGATTCGGTGTGGATGACCGATGGCATGCGCTATACCTATGTACCTGAGGTGTCACCGGCGTCATCATCAAAGGTGATTTACCGCATCGAACTGGACAGCGTTCACAACGGGATGCACTATTTCTTCACCGATGTCAAGGGTGACCCTTGCGATGAGATTACCATTGGAACCACCACCAGCGACCTTACGGTGGATAACCAGACGGGCCTTGGGGAGGTGACCCTCAAATACTTGAATCTGGGCAGCGGATTAACTGTTGAGCAGCAGGTTAAAGGAAAATCCTTCTCAACACCCATCGCCCAGGGGCAATACCAGGTGTGGCTTTTGGACAAGGATGGCCATGTGATGGCAGAACGAATCGTCCAAACCCATGAATCGATGGTGGCTCAAACGCCTAGCATCGTGGAACCGTCCTTGAAATTGATTCCGAATCCTGTATTGGTCGGTGAGACCTCAAGGCTCGTAATCAGTGGCCTTCCTAGCAACGGTCCGGTCACGATCATGCTGCATGACGGCACGGGCAAGCTCGAGATGAAGCAAGCACTTCCTTTCACGGATCAAATGTCCGTGGAACTGACGGGGACGAGCCCGGGGCTTCACACCGTCATGGTGATTCAAGATGGAATCATCTACAGCCAAAAACTCTTGGTGGCAGGCCACTAATCACACCAACCTGTTGAACTCAAAGACGATCGACATGAACCGTACTATGAATATTATAGACCGTCTCGCAGCTATAACCACAGCCCTTATCATGCTCATGCCCGATATGGCGGCATCAGCCAAGGTGCTTTCTGAACAGCCGTGGAATGCTCCCGCGCAAATTGAGTATGTGTCCAGCTCAATGGCTTCAACAGTGAATGAAGCGCCAGCGGACACTCGAACTGACAACCTCGTTGCAAGTGAATCGGAGGCTTTTGAAGTGCGTCTGTTAGATCAGCATGTGGCGTACCTCAACGGTCACAGCCTTGATGCTTTGAATAAACCCTCGGATGATGTGTATGAGTTTGAGATCAAGGGCGGAGTCAGGGAAAATGTCAAGGTGAGCTTTGAATCTGACGCCCAAGACCTCGGTATCACAATCAACGGCCAGAGGTTTATTCAGGCCAAGGATGGCGAAGTTGTACTTGGCAAAGAGTATTTGCGATCAGGTGCCAACACCCTGATGTTCAGCCAGATGGGAGAAGGTCCTGCGCGAGTGAACAACCTCGAGTTATCACCATCTGCTGAAATGGCCAGTGCGGAGATGGTCTTATCAATGGCTGAAGAGAGTGATTTCATGGTGGAAAGCAGTGATGCTTTGACATTTGGCTTGTTAACTAATCAGACTGCGGCGATTCCAAGTAGCATGAGCAATGTCACTCGTGGGGCAACAGCCTATCGCTCAACAGGAACTGAAGAGGTGATTACTATCAAAGTAGGCGTAAGCAAGGAGCTGAGCGAAAGTCAGTTGCGCGAAGCGCAGGTAATGTATTTCGATTACAATACTCGTTCATGGCAGCAGGCATTTGTCAAAAATGTGGATCATGCCAACTATATGATTGAGGCAGACGCACCGGGAGGGTCCGACTATTTCGCTGCGATGATTAAAACTCCTGAGATGCCTGAGGCGGCGGCGTTCATGCCCACGGCGATATCGGATTTGGAGCCGAAGACACCCGCTGAAGGAATTAACCTGATCCAACCCCCGAAGGCGAATCAGCAGGGGGATGCTAATGTTTCATACCCTATTGGCATTCCGCAAGGTCGACAGGGGATGACACCTCAAATCTCATTGAACTATTCTAGTTCGGGAGGCTCATCATGGGCGGGCTTCGGATGGAGCGTGCCTGTTCAAAGCATCTCGGTGGACACTCGATGGGGAGTGCCCTCCTTTGACGCCACGCTGCAAACTGAAGTGTACATGTTGGATGGTGAATCCCTGCATGAGCAAGGGGGCACTAAGGCTAACCGCCCAGATGTAAGTGGATCAACAGTGACATACGCGCCGAGGAATAGCGGCACGCGCCAGTTCTTCCCTAAACAGCAGAGTTCTTATCGCACCATTAAGCGTTTTGGCACATCTACCGCCAATTACCATTGGGTGGTTACTGACGCCAACGGCAACAAGAATTACTACGGCTGCTTGGACACCGTCAATTTTGATAATGGCTCCGTGCTCACGACTTCAAGTAATCACATCACCAAGTGGTACTTGAAGAAAACTGAAGACCGATTTGGTAATAGCATCTTGTATACCTATTCCACACAAAGCCATACGTCTTCTGATCTCAAGGATGGCGGCAAGACCATGTTTTTGGAAAAGATTGAGTACACGGGATTGGGCAATACGCCAGGCCTGTACTCTGTGCACTTTGTCACCAGTGGCAATCGCATTGATTCTAGGATCAGCTATTCAAGTGGGGTCAAGGAAGTTGATGATCGTAGCCTAGATAGGATACAAGTCAAGTATAACGGCACGTTGACAAAAGAGTACCGATTGACATTCGGCACTGGAGATTTTGGTAAGAAAATCCTTTCCTCTGTTGGGCAGTACCACGATGACTCTCTGTTTTACGAACATAAGTTCACCTACAATCAAGTGGGGACTATTGCATTTGCCTCTTCCCCTGAAATTATTCGGTTGAGCGATGTTCCGACGTTACCACTTCTGGAAAATGTCCCCTTTGCTCCATTACGCAATGCGCTCAGCGGAGTTGTACTCCCTTCAATGATTAAAACCACTGAGACTCAAGGCTGGAGTGCAGGAGGTGGTGTCGGGGTAGGTGTGACACCAGAGCCAGCACCAGGCAGCCAGTCTAAGACTTGGACATTCAATGGTAAGCTTAATTATTCAGAGAGCTACACTCACGATAAGTACACCTTCCAAGATGTCAATGGCGACGGATTGTCTGACCTGATTGAGGCTAATTCAACAAACAATCATTACACCTATCGCCCTTTAATGGTAGACAATGGAAATATCAGCTTTGGCCCAAGGATGGACATGGAAGGAAGTAAGTTATATCGCAGCACCTCTAAATCCATTAGCACAGGGGTAGATTACGTACTGCCCAAGGAAATTTTCAATGCTGGCGTTAACTGGAACTATAGCACCAGCAGGGTTTCCCGGTATCTATTGGACTACAATGGAGATGGCATCCTTGATCGCGTTGTGCCTGTAAGTGGCGGAACAGCTGAGGTTGAATTTGGGGTGCTACAGGATGATGGCACTTTGATATTCGAGGATAACTCAGAAAACACCCTCAATCCAGTGCTTAAGAAAGAGTCGCTCGCTACATATCAAGATGAAGATGTAAAGTCCTTTGAGGTTGTCCGTATTTGGACAGCCCCTGCAGATGGGCACGTTCAAATCACCTCGGACCCACGGTTCGCATTTGGGGTGACGGGTAATGTGAAGGTGAGCATCCAGCACAATGACGATTTCATTCAGTTTCCGGTCGATGTTCCGGTAAATTCTGGATACTACAGTGGCGCACCCAACGTCCAAAAAGGAGACATTCTTGTCTTTAGACTTGCCCCTGGCGCTGATGGCCAAATGGATTTTGTTCAATGGAACCCACAAGTCAGTTATACTGGCGGCCTGCCGTCGGATGGTAACGGCTCGAATTATGAACTGAATACCTATGAGGAAGATTATGTGCTTTCAGGAGGGCAGGGTATTCAGATCAATGGTACGGACCAAATTAAGGTGAACCTCAACAGAGGTGGCTTCAACTACTCTGATGATATATATTTCCGAATTACTGCAACTATTACGGATACTGCTACAGGTGTCATTGTCAATCAGGTTTATGTTAATCGCTTAGGACAATCTGATACAAGCTTCTCGACAATGAACGCTCCTTTCATTGGCTCGTTCGGCTCTTTGCCGAATACGGATTCCGATGACATGTGTGAGTTATCTTTTGAGGTGTTTGCACACAGCAATGTGGATTGGTCTGGAATTTCCTTTCGTCCGGAGGTTCAGATTCTAACCGATCCCTGCACTGCCCCGGTGTCTGTATTTCCCAATGTGGGATATCGGATATTTAATCATGTACATCAGCTACAGGGGCAAGAATTTTTGGCCCTGAATCCTGGAATCTACGAGGTCAATCCCGAGGTCATTGAGGACAAGGCCGGTATTGATCAAGTCTTCGATGGTACCGGTCAAAGTGATCTTGATCAAGAAGTTTACTTCGTTGTGAAAAGTGGTGGGAAGACTATTTCCAAAAAAGTGGTGGTACTGCATAAGGATCAGAACGGGCAGTACAACAACAGCTTGATTTTGTACACACTCGATCAAGCGACGGCATCGCCGAGCAATCCTGTTAATGCGTATCAATATTCGGGATCTCCAACGGCGATGTTTGATGATCAAGATATTGCCAATAATAGTGTCAGTTTGGAATTCTTTGCTAAGGAGTCTCCTTTTGCGCTCAAAGCGATACAGTATATTCAAAATAACCTTGTAGGTATCAATGTGATCGACAGCTATCAGGCAATGGTGATGGGATTTCAGCCCAACACCAACATCAATATGTTCTATGGTGAGTCAGACTATTTCAATACACGTCAATTGGGTTGGGGACAGTTTGCATGGAGTGGTGATCCGTCAACTGTGATTTTAAGAGTACAAATGGAATTATCAGGAATGGCTGACATAGATCCTAGCCTGCCACCTGTTGAACAGGTTACGGAGGTAGAGCTGCAAAGTTCTAATGCCAATCCGTGGACCGGTTCATTTTTTACCATGAGTCCTGTTCGCGGTGATAACGCTGTCGGCTTGTGGTCCTATGAATTAGACACATTAGCAACAATTGAGGACAAAGATCATTATAGTGTATTCGGGTCTCACATGGGGTTGTACCGACACAATTCCGCTTCAGTGGCAGGATTCATTGGAGAGATGGAATCGGAGGTGGTCACTAGTGGAAACACGTCAGATGTATATACTGCTGCCGGAGGAATCCAGGTCAATAGATCTAATTCTTTGAGTGGGAACATCGGTACGAGCTTGGTTAGTGATGCCACCACGAGATCGCTGACTGTCTCCTCCGCGATGTTTCCAAATCAGTTCTGGTCCAATGCAGCGAGCATGTTCCAAGATTTTAATGGTGATGGCTATCCTGATCAGATTTATCAGGATGGAGATGACGTCAGAATGCAGTTGACAAACCCTTCTGGAGGTCACCTTTCGGATACGCTTGCTGTGAGCAACGAGCGAAATTCAAAAGGGCACTCTGATGGGTCGGCGATTACGTGTTCAGGGAGCTATAAGAACGAGGACATACGATTCACTAGTGGTGCAAGTTTCGGTATCAATTTCGGTGGTTCCTATCAGGAGATTGAGTATGTCGACGTCAATGGTGATGGTTTGACGGATCGTGTTTACGATTTTACTGGAGATGTACGTCTTAACAATGGTCATGGATTTGAGGCTCCCAAGAACTACACAGTCCCTGTAAATTCGATGAACCGTACAACTTCGGCGCCACCGTCGATCAATGCTGCTGCGGGCAGTGTTTTTCAAAGCGCATCGATTAGGAAAAGCGTCCTAGCTGAGAGCTTTACGATGGGTGTTGGAATTAACAGCTCTGGATCTCGCTCCGAGATCATGTCTATCGACCTCAATGGTGATGGGCTTACGGATATTATCGAAAGAGTTGGTGCGAAACATATCGTGCATTTAAACACAGGAATGGGGTATCAAACCCACACAGATGGCACTAGCGTTGTTGATTTGAACTTGACGCAAGAACCAGGGCAGTCACAGAGCTACGGGCTTACAGGAGATGTTGCAGGGACGATTGGGTTCCCCATAGGGGCATTTGTGAAGATGTCCGTCAGTGTTAATGCTGGTGGTAATTATGCAATCAACAAATCACGTTCAACCTTCATAGATCTTAATGGTGATGGGGCTGTTGATTTTGTCGAGGCAATGGAAAATGGCGATCTCCATGTTTATTATTCCAATGTTGTAAAGTCGAACTACCTCATTAAAGTGGAAAATCCACTGGGTGGATCCTTTGATATTGACTATGAGTTGGTTGGCCACAAACGCGGTGGATATCAGCCGGTTGTAAAGACTCATCGCCCAACCGAAACAATGCTTTGGGACATGCCTTCTGGCAAATGGGTTATGTCACAGGTAACCATCCATGACGGTCTTGACATGACAATTCCCAATGGAGGCCCGGACCTTGATGGCATTGATCAGACGATGATGTTTTTTGACTATGATGGCGGGGTTCAAAACCGTCGCGAGAAAGAGTTTGCAGGTTTCACGCGCGTGCAGACCCGCCTGCAGAACCAAGTGGGATCTGAAAGCAATTATCCTAAAAAGTACATCACCGAGGTCATTGAATACTTCGCGCCGGAACAGTTGGACTTTAACGGGCTCAAGAAGCTGAGTTATCTAAAAGGCCTAGCTAGAGGCACTTATAGCCTATATAACGAGGAGCCTAACAGCACCACCCACAATGTGAGCTTGATTTCAGCTCAGAATTCAACCTATGAATTTCGCGAGGTAGATATTAATTCTTCAAGCATAGGGCAAGTGCGAAAGGTTGCGCTTAATTGGATGTTGGTGACCGATTGGGATAATGTGGGAGAGACACAGACCCTTTTCCCTGCCGTTGTGGAAACTGAAGCCCTCAACTACCCACAAATTGCGGACGCTCAATATCACAGTCAGCTATTTGAGCTTGAGTATGATAAGTATTTTAATGTCGTTCGTTATCAGGACAAAGCGGACATGATTCCTGGAGGCATTACAGAAGAAGTTGTTGATACTGTGGTTACTGTTGAGACGTTGGTTCATGAACAACGTAACACCTGCCTGGATTTACAGTTTGCAACACCGATCGATACTACAGGGGGTAGGATTGGATTTGTAATCGATCCCGAGCCATCCTACAGCACATACTCAATGGATACAGTATGGTTCATGGATAAGACTGGAAGTTGTCCCCCAGTGGATGTCTATGGAATGGACGTATGTGCGGTTGCAGATACGGATACCTACATCACCCACCACTATAAGCAACTGTCCACGACTTCATATGTCTATAAGACAGTCACAAATGCCACATATCAATCGGATCGGATCGCACTGATGAAGTACTACACACCTAGTAACGCCGCGGGCCGCACCGGAGTGCTTCGAAAGCACACCATCTATGTTGGAGACACTTTACCGCCCAACATGGTACGCGAAAGTGAGGTGACATCACTTACAACGGATGGGAAAGCCGTTCAGGTAATGCGCTCAGCCCTTGATGGAGGTGGTAATTATGCTCAAACAGACATAGAATATGACAGCTTTGGAAATGTGACGAAAGTCATTGGGGCAGCGAATCAATCCAGTCAACGAGCTTTTACAAAATACGGATACGACCTCGCCCAGCATCAGTTTGTTGAATCTGTTGAAAATCAGTTCAATGAGAGTGTTTGCAACATGTATGATCCGGAAATAGGCCTATTGAAGCAGACCATTGACATCAATGGACACCCCATGGTCTATCAGTATGACCAATTTGATCGAATCAAGCGAATATGGGCACCCAAAGAAGTATACAATGCTTCAAGCGCGCCGACCATCTGGTATGACTATAGCTTGAATTCAGGTGACCCTGGAAAGCCCGCTTCTGCCATTACCTACCATAATCTCAATACGGTGAATTACGTTACTCCTGTTACGGATTACACCCCGCTGAATTGTGGTGAAGTCAGTCTTGCGGGTCACCCCTTGACTACAGATAATTTTGTTCGTACGGCGACCATTGTTGATGGCATGGGAAAGGCTGTACAGGTACATGCGGATCAATCAGGCCCAACGGGCGCTGATAATACTAAGTTTCTCGTTTCAGGACCCCAGACCTTGGATAAGTTTGGAAGGCTCACCCAAATCTATGCTGATGTCTTTGTCAGCGGACAAACCTTTGGAGATCTGTATGTTGAGCCCTCGTACACTTCGAATGAACTGATGCAGAGAGCCGTTGCGTATGATTATAATAGCCGCGCCTTGTCCTCTGAGAGTTGGGGTGCTGAAAGTGTGGGTGCCGGCGAGTGGACCACAACAGAAATGCAATATGGTTGGAATACAGACCTGGGCGGTGCCTTGCATTATTTTGAGAAGACCTCCGTGCTGAGTAGCCAAGGGGCTGGCATTCCTACACCGGACATGGTCGCTGCTAATTATACCGACGCACGCGGACGCAAAATCGGCCAGATTACCTACGGTTTAACCTCTGCTGATGATATCATCACCCAGTTCCAATACAATGAGATTGGGGAATTGACTCAGGTGACAGATCCTATTGGCGCCATTACCACCTACGAACACGACATGGCAGGCCGTGTGACACAAGAGAACCACCCAGATCGTGGCGCGACAACAACGACTTATGACAATGCCAGCAACGTAATTCAGATTGAAACACCGGCGACGCAAGAGAAAAACGGTGTAATCACAATGTCTTATAGCTTTAATAGGCTCATGAGTAAGCACATGCCAAACTCTGTGGGCAATGATCTCTACGACATCGACTACATATATGGATATAAAGGCGATGGCAACAATGGCGCAGGACGTGTAGTCCAGATCACACAGGGACAAACGTTCAAAATAGATCAGCTCAAATATGATGAGCTCGGTCAGGTATCTCAGGAGTATGTCAACATTGATGTTCCTATGTATGGTGGTCGATCTTTTACCACACAAAAGTTCTATGACTCATTTGGTAGAATCATGCGCGCCAATTATCCCGATGGAGATCAGGTGGATTACGGTTACACTGCCAATGGTGAGCTTAAGGATATAACATCTACCGTAAGTGGCGTTGCTGATGATATCATCTCGGACATAACATACAATGGCTATGGTCAAATCAAAGAGCTCACCTACGGCAACGGTACATCCACCACCTACACCTATGATGCTGGCAATACTAAGAAGCAGTCCACGCTAATGTCATCCACGGTGGATGGCTTTGTTTCTTACAATCCTACGACCCTTCTGGATCGTCAGTATCAGTACAACAAGCAGGGGATGGTCAGCTCCCTGCAACGAATTGTCAATGGTAGCCTTGTAGGC
>ENA-UOYK01000153-UOYK01000153.1-marine-metagenome-genome-assembly--contig:-NODE-153-length-25892-cov-3.224947_pt1 | contig 25892 bp, 10 predicted proteins | sample MGYA00238174_ERZ767213 | MGnify/ENA primary metagenome ERZ767213 (study PRJEB28944, sample SAMN06267167) | marine metagenome | isolation source: Columbia River Estuary | place: USA:Columbia River Estuary...
AAAGAGACTTCTGCAAAAGCTGAAAAGAAGATACAAGAGTTACGTACCCCCGGGTATGAAAGAGGAATGGATCAACTAGGTATGCCTAGAATATCCTCTCCTGTAAACCCTCTTTCTAAAAAAAATGATCCGTTAGATAAAATGAAACTTCAACAACTACCACCTAGTTATGATGAGTGGTATTATTCTAGTTATTAATTATGAAAAATATTATAGATGCTGTAAAGCACTTTCATGATGTATTCGGACAACACTATGCATCAGAACCAAGTTTAATCAGAGAAAAAGAATACCAACTAAGACATGATCTACAAGCTGAAGAACTATTTGAATACCTTATGGCATGTCGTGATAATGATTTGGTGGGTATCGCTGATGCTCTTGGTGACCAGTTATATATACTTGTGGGCACCATTCTTAAACATGGTATGCAAGACAAGATCGTGGAAGTATTCGAAGAGATACAGAGATCTAACATGAGTAAGTTAGGAGAAGATGGACTACCTATCCTGAGAGAGGATGGTAAGATTCTTAAATCTAACTTGTATTCACCACCTAAGATTAAAGAGATCTTAGAACAAAAAAAGTAAACCGTTAAGTTTACTTTTAAGACGATAAAGTAAGAATATAAGTTTACCCCTGACCTCGGTAACGCTTTAAATAGTTCTTACTGGTTTTTAGTTTACTCGCTTTCTTTTTAGCTACAACCCCCGGGCGCTTCTTACGAGTGCCTGTGGGTGCGTAGTTATTTTTACTAGTATTTACCTTTGCCATACGTTTGGATTCTTAGGTTGTTTAGGTTTTTGTGTACGAGCTTGTTTGATAATAGCATCAAGCTTGTTGTTTTCTGGTTTAAAAGATTCTTTGTTCATATAACAATATAACTAAGATCCGCAATATAAACAACCATCATCTTCATTATCATGCCAGTCATTGTTTTTTTCCATGATGCGTTTAACTTCTTCATTGATTTGTTCTTGAGTCCATTCTGGATTCATTACACGTATCTGTGCTCTTAAAAAATAAAAATTACTGTCCATTAATTTGTGAGAATTAGCAAAGTACCTAGCATTAAGGTACTACATGCTAATCCAAACGTCCAATTTTTAATAGTAATATTTTTAGTTTTTAACACTTCATGGTCAATAATCAGCTTATTGTGTACTTCTAAGAGATCATTATAATTTTTAACATAGGTTTTTGCATCACCTATACATTTGTTATATTCTAGTGTTAATAAATTAATCTCAAAGTTTTTGTCCTTAATAGATTTATTCAATTCAAAGATTATACTGTCCTTTAGAAGTATACTACTAGAACAGTATTTATAATCTATCATTGCATCAAGAAGACTCTTCTCCTGTTCAGGAGTTAAGAATATTCCGGGTTTACCGTTAATGGTTAATCTTTGGGGAGTAAATTGACCAAAGACTGTCAAGCTGCTCATCAGTAGCATACTTAACAATAGCACGGTCGTCATCACGTTTCTTTTTGTTTGCATCATCTTTATTATTAAGTTTTTTAATATGCAATGCTCTTAGACTATCTGCATGAGCAAGACTGTCATGAGTAATCTTCATCTTTAAAGAATCAATAGTTAGACTATCCGCACTAAGTTTACTTCTGTAGGTGACAGCATCTTTATGATCTTTACCGCAGCAGACTATCTGGTACATAAAGATAGTTCCTACAATAACTATTAGTACTAGTATTGCTATCTCTTTAATTTGATGCTGAGTCTCCTCCGTCATTGTTAGTTGGTTTTGGGTTTTTCTTATCAAAAATTTTTTCTATAACAGTAAGTCCTAATCCACCACCAGATATTAAACAAAGAGCGTCAAACATAAACTCAGGGGTGATGTGATCATCATTTCTGAATGTAGCAATGTATGCTAGTATAATAACATTAACTAATGTGAATACAGCAGATACTCTTTTACTAGAGAGTTCTCCCTTTGAACTAAACATATCATAAAAGAATTTCTTCATCAGAATTCTTTCAGGAGAGTATATGTAAATCTTCTGAATCCAGACTTCTTACATTTATTAAGTAGTTCATTGAACTGCTTTGGGTCATTAAGAACTTGACATCCTGCAGACCATTTATCAATAAGTTTAGATACTATACTAGGATTAGCACGGTGAATATTGATACCAAATAATCCAGTCTCTGTTACTGCGGATTCTTCTGCTACATCATTTTTGTTACCATCTCTATATACAGTAACAGGTTTGCATTGAGTCAATGCTTCATACTTACCTTGATGTAAACCTACCTGCCAGCAATCATCCCATTGTCCGGGTTTGAGTAATGCTGCTCCTTTTGGATTAAGTAGGTTCTGTAACCAGTGAGTACCTGGATTAGTAGTACAAGTATACCATGTGATGTTATCTTTCTCAACTACACCAATAAGGTCATCAAACTGATTCTTAGCATTAGCATTAGATCTAATACCTATAAGATGAAATACCGGCCATGAATAACCTAGTCTTTCAAACTCTGCTTTAAGTTCTTTTACTGTATACTGCTTCATATTAATTAAATATCCAAAAATGTATATCTCCTGTGATACGATTAGGTATTGTAGGATTTACATAAAACCTCAATTCATTTGTATTTGATATATCTCTTACCATTACTAAGTCAGATTTTAACTGAGTCAGTTCGGTAGTATTTGTAGGTACAATATGATAAAAAATTATGCTATTTTCTGTAACATATGAGTTTTGTAAAACTATAGCTGTTCCAATATTCATATTAACATTTTGAATAATACCTGCTCTAGTATTTAAAGAAACATTAATATTTGCAGCTGTTGATGATTGAACATCATATGTACCAACGGTAGGTGCAATTATCTCAGCAAGAGCATTCACGTGCCCGTATCTAGCAAGCAACGCATCTGTCTTTTCTTTTATATAGTCAGACAGTTTGTATATATTTACAAAAGCCATATTATAGTACTATAAAATTAATCTTTAATGCTCCTGTTGTTGATGTTGCTGTAGACCAAGCAATATCAAAACTGCCATCAACAACATTTACAGGTGCTGCAAGTACTGAGTCTAATCTATCTGCAAGATTTGAATACTCTATACTAGCAATAACAACACTGTCTGTTTTTACTCTATCATTATCTACTCTAAAAGAGTTAGAACCAGATAATAGACCAAACATAGTTATTTGTCCTACTGGAGCATTAATCTCTACAGGAGTAGTATTACTAGTCAACTGAGTTACATACTCAACAGGAGTAACTTTTTCTGCAAGTTTGTTAACGTGTCCTACTCTTGCTACAGTTGCGTCAGAAGATTTTCTAAAATACTTCTTGTAATTAAAGATGTCAATAAAAGCCATTGTTCTTATTTTTAGTTGTTTACATATATAATATACAAAAGAATTTTCTTATTTGAAACGTTCTTGTGCACTTTCAAAGTTTTTTAATGCATTTGCTCCCTCGATCTGCTTTCCGTTTAAACCACCAGTTTTTGCTAAAAAGTTTAGAATCTTAGGCGCACCTTCTTGTTGCCACTCATAAGGTCCCACATCTCGTTTATATTCTGTAGACGGATCTCCTGTTAACAATCCTGCTAGATTAAAGAATGCTTTACCTAAGTTAGTTACTGTACTACTTACAGCTACTGATTCTAGTTTAAGCATATTGATATAATCATCAGCACCAAATCCAGGTAGTGGGATAAATGCTCCTAACTCATTCATAGTAGTTTTACTAAGCAGTAATGCTTGATTTTCTGCCCAACCCGTTGCGTTAAACTCATGTAGAGGATCTTCAGCAACACCTAATAGTGGTAGTGCTCCTGACTTCTGACGAAGTTTTTCGTATCTTTCTGGATCGTCATCATCATAATCAAATAAGAAATTAATCAAAAGAGGACCTAATATACCGATTGCTAATTCAGTTAGCATCTTTCTTACGGCTACCTTTTGATCAGGTGTCATGTACTTAAAGTCCTTTCCTAATGATATAATACCTTTAGCAATAGCGTCTAAAGCTTCAGTATAGTAACCCATTACCATCTCGTTTGACTGTATGTCCCAACGATGTTTTGGATTTCTCCAGTTTCCACGGTACCCAAATCTATTCATAAACTGACGGGTGAACCAAGTTTTCATATAAGCAACTGTTCTGTAAACCATGTAACGGTTTGCCATAGGTTGATCCATTCTTGATAGAGAACCATTCAAGTTCTTGTTAGCAGCTTGAACCTTATTACGCATCTGTAAGAACTTTTTACCACCAACTTCCCATTCTTTATCTACACCTTCTTTAAGAGTTAATTGATTATTCTTAATTTCCCAAGCTTCTAGATATGGAATCTCTGTTGTAACACCATTAACAGTTTGATTTACTTTTTGGTGATGCATTAGTCCGCCAAACAACTGTAGTGTAGCATTCATTTGACTCCATGCTCTAAAGTTAGTTACCCACTTTAGATTAGCTACATCTCGTTTAAAACTTCTTGTAGAACTTTCAGCAAACTTCTGACCGTCGTTTTTATCAAATCGAGTTACCTCGGGATCGAATATCTCAACAAGTTGTACATCTAAAGACTTCGGACCAAACTTATTAATTTCAAAAGATACAGCAGCTGATGCAAACTGCGCCCAGTACGCACCTTTCGCTAAACTCTTTTGACTCAATCCCCTACCACCAGCAGCGTGTATAATAGACTGGAAGGTAGCATTAAATGAGTTTTTCAAAGCTGATTGTATATCAAATGCAAAGAATGCATATGATGACAATCCCATTATAAGATTAGCGGACTTGTTTATAGCAGTCGTGTTTTCTGTAGGTCCTGCAAGTTGTTTACCTTCAAACTCACGTTCTATAAACGCATTAATAACTTGTGATCTTACAGATCGTCCTTTCTTAGTAGCGAAGTTTGTAATTCCTTGAGTTAAGTAATCACGTTTACTTGCTTTAAACATATCTTTAGTATTACCCTCTTCACTATTTACAACCTTTTGAATTGCTCTTACGTTAGGGTTAATCTCAATAAGTTTCTTCTGGCGCTCTGCAGACAACATATATCTAAATAATCCAGAGATGACGTCCTCAGATGTTTCATTAAGATCTAAGTCAAACTTACCTGTAATTGGAATACCAGCAAGTTCCTTATCAAACATATCCAAACTTACATATGTAACTTGATTCTCAGCATTGTATCCTTCGCTATAGTCATCGACAGCTTTTTGGAAAGATGCTTTGAAGTTCTTAATCATAGACTGGAAACGATCTTTTGTTTCTCCTGATGTAAACATCTCGTACTTATCCTTACGATAACGTGGTAAGAATACTCCTAGTCTAGCATTAACATTTAATCCTTCTTGGTTCTGTAAGTGAGTCAAGAGTAATTTATTTACTAAATCAAACTTAGCTTTGTTTACAGACTTCATTTGGAAGTACTCATCATTTCTATACTTGCTATCAGGACGTGGTAACCAACGACCTTGTTCGTCAACAGTAGCTTTTGTAATATCTCCCATCTCAAGAGCTTCTTTCATAGTAACTCTTTCGGTTCTGTACTCTTTTTTAAGTGCTCTTCTGAAATAGGTTTGATTAGGTACTCTATTAATAGTTTCTTTAACATTACCGGCTTCATCTAAGATATCAGTTTTCTCGTAGTACTTCTCATCATTAGGACGGGTTACACTCCAAGCACTAGATCTCTTGTAAGTAATTTTCTTTTCACCTTCATTAGGACCGTATGTATATTCAAATTCCTTTCTAATGTGATTAGCTTTAAACCACTTTTCAAACTCAGGACTTTGTTCAAACAAATCTTGTAATGTTTCAGCATCTTCTGTAAGTACATCAATGTTATAACTACTAAAGTAATTCAATCCTGTTTTCTCTTCTAAGTACGTTGGATCAATACCTTGTCCGTTCTGATCAGTTTTGATAAAACTATTAATTTGATCGTAGTACTGAGTAGTTGCTGAACGACTTCTTAATGCATTCAACTGTTTGTATAAGTAATTTAAATCATCAATATCCATTTCGGATAACGACGCATCTTTTTTCTTATCTGCAAGCTGTTGGTATCTTGCGTATCTATCCGGGTTGTTCTTAAAGAACTGCTCATCTATTGAATCAAAATCATCTGTTTGATAGAACTGATTCTGTGTAAAACTAAATAACGCAAGATCTGTTTCAAAATCCTTCATAAACTTATCCTCTTCAGGAGTTAAGTTACTTAGCTTAGATAGCATATCTCTTGCATTATCAATCTCCTGGTCAAGTTCCTTGATACGGTTCTTCTTCTTTTCGGACATGATGCTACCATCGGGTTGACCGTTGTCATCTCTATAAGCGCTCATCTGATCGTTCAATTCCTTGAACAACTCATCCATCTTTAGCTTCTCTTGTGTATCTTGAGGTAGCTTAGCTTTAATGTTTCTAATCTTTTGTAAGATATCTTGAACATCTATCCAGAACTGAGGTGTTACTCTAACAACAGTGTTCTCTTCTATCCAACGATTACGTTCTTCATCCCAAGCTTTACTACCGGGATTGATTCCTTTATATATAAGTTGTTGTTCAAAAGTCTTAAGTGCTCCTTGGAACATACCCTTAATAGGTACTTGCTCGTAGAATTGTTTTGTAGCAGCTCTATGCTCTAACAATCTCACTGCAATTTTATACTCATCGCTATTCGGATCTTTACTTGTACCATCAGCTTTAGTTAGAGAGTATAGGTTTCTGTAATCCTCCCAGTAGCTTTTACGCTCATTAATAAAATCAGAATCTAAATAGTCTTCTCTTTGACGTCTACTACTATCTAAATTATTAATCTTAGATATGATATCCCATCGAGCAATGTATGCTTTCTTACCAATCTCATCTTTAGTAAACAAACTCTCTGCGGCACGTACGCGGTTGTCGTACTCATCGTAGTAATGATCATCTAGATATTGTTTAAGTGCTGATCGCAAAGCAGTAAGTTCTGTTTTGTCTCCTGTTTCTACAGCTTTCTTCTCTGCTTCTTTGATAGCATTCTGAAGTCTACCCATATCATCTCTCCATCCTTTAAGGTGATGAATAAATGCGTATCTATCTCTAGAAATATATTCTCCTTTCTGATTATAGATACCTTCTTTCTCTACATAAGAGACAGCTTCTCTAAATTGTGCTAAATCTTTAGGGTCCAATCCTGCTGCTTGAATCATTGTCATCAACTCAGCGGTAACCTGATTCTGTCTTTGTTGCGCTTTAACTAATACCTCACTAATGTTATCATTAATATAAGAAGCTAGACCAAAGATAATAGGATCCTGAATGTTCATGAATGATTCTAACCATGCACTGATAGGATGTGTGTCACCACGCTTACCAGATAACCAGTCCTTTATAGCACCTCTATCTAGTTTTGCGTCTTCATACTCAGCTCTATATCGAGCTAGTATTCTGTCGGGTGCTCCTTTCTTTTCTAATTCTGCTATGACTCCTTCATAGTAAGTTCTAACTTGTTCAGCTAATGGTTCCAAAGTTTTAGTAAGTAGTTCTTCAGAACCACGCATACCTAACTCAATGTCAAAATCATTTGCTGTCTCTAGATTAGAATTAATTTTTGAAACTAGAGTAGTAAGTTCATTATTAATGATACCTTCTTTAGCAAGTGCTGATCTCATATCAGCCATAACTTTTTCCCACTCTCTTACGATTTGATTATAGTTGTGAAAACGTCTTACGATCTCTGGTGTAGCTTCTTCTTTAAGAAGTTCCGCCATATATCGTACCATCTTCTCACTCATATTTTCTAATCGATATAGTGTGTTTATCAATGCTTCCGCACGATTTCTTTCGTACAATGCACTGTCACGAATATTTTCTATTCTTCCAGTAAGTTCTGTTTGGAAAGCATTTAAATCAGAAATTATTCTTTTGTAGTCAGACTCATCTGATACAGAACGTAATACTTCAGCCATCTCTTTCAAACTCTTGTTCTTCAAAAGTTTGTTAGCATGATTAATAGCTGTTGTATATATATCATTAATTGTATTTTGTAATACCTTTTCTCCTGAAGATTTTGCACCAAGACCAAGTAATTGATTTACTTCTTCTCTACCACGACGCTCTTCAGATATGACATCACTTTGACTGACGTTCTCGTTGTCAAAAATGATTTCAGTAGCACCAACCAACATCGCAGATAAATCCTCAATAGTTGTATCAGCATTTAGTTCGGATACTTTAATAGATTTACCTAGATACTTTCTTAGTACTTGTTTAATAGCGTACATTATCTTATCGACAATGCCGTTAAACTTTGGATCTGTTGCTTCTTCAGTAATTTGTTTTACCAAATCAGAAGCATGTCTACTTACAGCAAATACAAGAACCTCTTCTTTAAACGCTTCTGTATCTTGAGATAATTCAGGATATAAACTTGCTACAACATTAATAAGTTTTCTACCAGTCTCTGTTTTAGTTAGATCGCTGTAAAGCTTATTAAATAATTTCTCATTCTCAAATCTAATTGCTCTAATAAATGGGTGAGAGAACTCATGGAAAGCTGTATCTGTATTTAAATTATCAGAAAGCAAATACACAACACCACCCATGAAAAAACCAGCTTGGTTAGTAAATGGTAATCCTGCAGATGCAAACATCTCAGCAGCTTGTGCACTTGTTACAAACTGGTATGGTATTCCTAACTTAGCAGATAGAGCTCTAACAATAGACTCTACATTTGACATCGCTCTTAGATTGTCAGTACGCATTTGAGAAATCTCAACACCTTCTAGCATTGTAGATACTCCGGGTACAACCTCAGCTAATTCTCTTACTGAACGCATGAAAGGTTGATTCTCATTAGGTGTAAATCTATTGTAATCCCAAATATCTTTATAACGAGCCCATGCTAGTTTAGCAGCAAAAGTATCTTTCCAGTTACTTAAGTAGATTAGCTGACCATCACCTGTAACAAATTGATAAGAACCTCTTTCATGTTTATTGTCTTTTCGTACAAAGAAGTCAATAAGTTTAGCCTCAACACCTTCTACGATCTCATCACTCTCAGGTTTACTATATGTACCTACGACTTCACCTTTATCATTAACAACCTCATAGTATCTTACTTCAATACGTTCTTGTCCTTTAGAGTTTGTCACTACCTCCGGAGTATAGTTTCTAATACTATGTCCATCTGGAGCAATCAAAAACGTATCAGTTAAATAATCAACGTCGATAATATCGCGAACCTTAATAGCATCTGGATATACTTCTCTAAACTTAGCTTCAGTCTCTGCTCTATTGAATGGACTCACCCAGTCGATATCATGTAATGGATTCTCGTCTGGTCTTAGTATCAATCCTTGTTCAGATACAGCAGTGCTACCTGTAAGTATGAAACCATAGTTAGATAGCTTATAGATAATCGATTTACCAAATGCATCTTTTGCTAATGCTGCTTCTAGAGATACCTTTTGAACTGGTTTCTTTGGAGCTCCTGGTTTATAAGGAGATGCTTTAATAAAATTCTCGTTCTGTTGTAAAATATTATTTGTGATAATACCAATATTAGTATTGATCTTTCCGATGTCAACCTTTCTAAGTAAGTTAAAGAACTCTTTAAGAATTGCTTTAATCTTACCGAGCATAGACTTACTATAGCCTTTGGTTACTTTGTTTTTTAAGTCAGCGCTAATTAACTTTCCGATGATTGTGTAGTACTTGTCTTTTACTTCTTCAGGTAAACTATCGTAATCATCAATTAAAGTTCTTTCTCCACCTTCTCTTTCTAACCATCTAGTTGTTAGTAATCCTTCATTCTTTGCAAGGTCTCTTGCGATGTCTTTAACTAAAGGATTATGCTGCATCATGTAAGCAATAAACTTACCAGCAATGTCAGGAAGTTCTGACCTGTCTTTTATATATGCAATTTTGGATAGGATGTCTGCAAAACCCATGGTATCAATACCAACTTTCTTTTGCATTAATTCAATATCCTTAACGACTATACCAAATTGATTCAAGTATGTCTCAAGAATATTAGCTGTATCATTTCCTGCTTGAGCTATAAGTGCACTATCAATAGACACACCTGCGTATCTCAAATCCAATGCGTCATTATATTCTTCTAACTCCTTACTGTTGATTTTGTCTACAGGTTTACCAAAGATTTTAGTGAATACTTCTGGACTAGATGCAGCAGCATACTTAACCATCTTCTCACCTTTGAAATCATATTTAAATCCTACCTTAGATATAGTATAACCACTTCTCTCTAACTTCTTAGCGTAGTCCTCTGGAACAAATGATATAACGTCTATACCTTTCTGAACAATTGCAGGTATAGCTTCCGCTAAAAGTTCTTTAGAAGAAGGTGAGCTATTCATTCTTGTAATAAATACAGCATTTGCTCTATCGTATTGTCCGAATATATAGGTGTTCTTATAGTTAACTACCTGGTATGCAGACATCAAACTTCTAAATGTTTCAAACTCTACAGCTTTACCTGCACGAACTCGATTCATAAGATTGACATAGTTCTGATATATATCTTCTATATGTCTATCTGTAAGATTAGGTTCTGACTCATAGAGGTTACCATTAATACGAACACTAGGTTCGTATGAAGTCATGTTTAATTTCTCACGCACCGCTTCTGGAGTACGGACTTGATATCCGCTCTCTACGTAATCTTTATAAGCTTGGAATTCACCAACAGCTCTTACTAATCTATTCCATTCTGGACCAATTGGGCACGCGTTCATTTTATATACCTTTACAAGTTTTTAAAAAATCAATTACTTCAACATCTGTTATACGTTGTAGATCGTTCTCTTTATAATGTTTTTGGATCATTTCTAGTGGATTCGAAGCTCCCTCTAATGCAGATGTCGTGAAGTTTATATTTGCTTTTAACATCATAGGGTTTCTATAACCGAACTCTTTTAGAAGTCTCTTAGACAAATATAAGTATAAATCAGGGTTTGTATCAAGTCTATCGCTCTTTTCCAAAGCACCTCTCTTATTTCTAAAGTATCCTAGAAGTCTATTACCTAAACCATCTGACGGAAATATTAATTCTTTTCCAGCATCTCTTAGCGCAATTAGTCTATCAATCTTTTGATCAATTAACATTGCTGAAACTTCAAATGCTTTACTGTCACTTCTTGGAGACTCTCCATTCTGTTTTACAATAGGTATACCTAAGCTATTTTCTGTAGCAAGACCTGCTCTTAATGCTAAGTGACCCATCTGCTTTGGTGTTGTAGAATCTGGTTTGAATTGTAATTCACCATTAACCATAGTAGCATCTGGAAACTCATCATCATATACATAAGTACTATCAGGATTTGCAGCAATCATATCTTCTGCAGTTGCAATGCTTAGTTTGTATCCATTATCTCCAGCAAATTGGGAATCAGCAAACATCTTTACGTTATCGATACTTCCAGTTTCTAAGTCTACATAAACATTTGTACTATTAAACTTATACTTGTTTCTATCTAATCTAACAGGACCTGCCTCTAGTTGCGGTGTAATGATTGCAATACCAGCATCTGTATAGTTTACGTATCTCTTTCTACCGACACCTGCAAACTTATTGGAAAACTTATATGCAAATGTTTCTAAGAATCTTTGACCTTTTTCTGTCTCGTACTCTTTTACACTATTGCGAACATCTTCAGCCATCATCTCAGCAACAGGTGTGTTGTCTAGTATAGACATCATATAGATCTCAGACTTTGTATTAGAACCTGCTTGCAAGTAACCAACTAAATTCATCTTAGCAAATACATCACTGATATATTTATTAAGTTCTTTATTAGGAACCTTAGTAACATTAGCATCTGATAGATTTGCCATCTGATCTTTATACGCAGTCAACAATGTGCCGTCAGTAACTTTTGAGTTTAACTTTAAGAATCGCATTGTTCCAGACTGCATTACACCAATCATTTCTAAAACAGGGAAGTCTGTAACCAACTGAGGATTATCCTGAATAATTCGTAAGAACTTATCAGCAAACGTTACCATGTTATACTGTTTATTAGTAGAATCAAACAACGCAGTATCAACTAATAGATTCTCTAAAGCTTTGTTTCTAATAAATTCCTCGTAGCGCTTCTCTATATCTTGGTTGTTACCAATCTGAGTAAGGAACTGCAAGAACTCCATATTGTTTGCAATGTCCGTATAAGGCATCATTGCTCTCAAGTATTCTCTCTCCAATAAGAATTTATAGTATACTGCTTTTCTTATAGTAGGATCAAATCTTATAAACATTGTTGCAGGAACACCTGCTTGAAACTCAGTGTCTTTTGTAAATGCATAGCTATCAAAGTCTCTTGCGATCTGTCGCTTATCTACATGGAATGTATTAGTTCTTGGATCAAAGAATACACCTTTTTCAAGAATCTGCTCCTCAAATATACTCTGATCTCTATAGGTTGTATCAAAAGGATTAGTGCTATAAAGTTTGTTCTGGAATCTATATAGAATCAAATCATTATTAAACTCCTCCGCAAACTGTAATTGCTCATCATAACTTAGATCATCCATGTTATTAAGAGCTCTAATGATTGCTTTATTTACAGTAACAGATCCGTTAGACGGTAATACACTTTGAATAGCTTCTCTGATCAAATCAGTTTTGATAAAAGAACCTACAATAGTTTGACCTAATAATCTAGCAATACTCTTCTCAGAGAAAGCTTTATCTAGAATTCTATACAAATCTGATGCTTGTCTTGAAGCTTCAAAATAACTAGAGTTCTTTACAGTATCAAATCGAATTGCCATCTTTAAAGATGTGATCTGATCTGCCATGTAAGTAAGATTTATAAATTGTGCAAAGATCTGTCTATCAAATTCATTAATCTCTTGACTTCTAGGTCTAACACTTAATCTATCCATCAACTCTTCATCTGTAAAGTTCTCTGTTCTATCTCCAATATAATTCAATGCACCGGTAATTATCTGTGGCGTATTAATTAACTTCTGATAAGTACCATCTTTTCTTTTGGGGAAAACATTCTCCGCCATATCATTGTTAAGAAGCACATCTTTTATAGCGGCTATCTTAGCAAAATTATTATTTGTAATACCATCTTCAGGAGAGAACAATGTAAATGGACTACCAAACTTTTTAAGTTTGCTTAAGTAATCACGTACAAGAGGTTGAGCTAACATCAATGCTGCCGTCTTTACAGGAACACCTGCTAACATCATAAACTCAAACTGACCTTCCATCTGCTTAATAGCATTGATAGAATAAACCCAGTCATCCTTAGCAACGTCTAAGTATCCGTTCATCAACTGAGAGATAACATCCGCTGTGTAGTTCTCTAGATTGTAATCTTTTAAACCAGCTAATGAGATAACCTTCTGACCATTTACATTATCAGTATTATGATTTAATAATAATACTTGTGGTATAACATACTCTTTACCTTTCTTCTCTTCTGTTCTGAAAGGTTCCATAAACAAGTTAGATTGTCTTGCTAGTTCATGGAAAGTATTACCCGTTGCCAACATACCAACACCCATCTTACCGTTGTACAATGCAGCAGCTTTTACTGTATTATATACGTTTTCAAAGATTCGTGTTGGTGACATCTTCTTACCAACCAATTTGTTAGTCACATTGGTACCTCTTCTATAAGTACGATTAACCGGATCTAAGAATGATGAGATACTTTCATCCTCAAACGTAGGATCATCTGTAAATACTGCCGTAGAGTTAGGACGTGTTAGATTGATATAGTTATCAGCTCTACTTAGGATACCTCTCATAGCATCCATTACATTACCAACCTCAGATTCTGGATCATAACTATTTTTCTCTAATAGTAAATCCTTAATTGTAGACAATACTTTTTTATAATCTTTATCAGATTCTTTCTTCTTGTTGATAGAATCTAAAGCTTTTTCAAACTTCTCTTTACCAAGTTCTTTACCTATTTCTTTCTTTTTCTCAGATAGATTATCATATGCAGTCTCTGCAGCAATCTCTGCATCGTCAATGTCTTTGTATAGAATTTCAATCTGCCAATCTTGAACTGACGGATCTATTTTAGAAGACGCTAAGTCTGTTTTTAATCTTGCTACTTCTTTAGTCGCTTTATCATATGCTTTATAGAATGGTGATAAGAATGAATTACGTGATTCTTTTTGTTCTGGAGTTAGCTCCATCTTATCTAGCTCTTCATCTAACAGATCTCTATACTTAGCATTAAGCTTCTTCCTAGTTTCATATGCTTCATCAAGAGCTGTCTGAATCTGATCTAATGTCTTAGTTGTAGCTTTTGATTTTCTAATCATCACCTCGTTGTTGATGACTTGAATAGATGGTACCATTGTTATCATCTTATCGATGTCAAAGTCACCACCTGACTTAGCTACAATCTCTAATGGAAAGACCATAATATTACCAGCTTCTTCTGGTAAGAACTCAAACACCTCCATAAACTCCATAGAGTTAGGACCTTGAGTTGGGATACGAGCACCCACTAGAGTAATCATCTTACGATGCTCTCCTTTATTCAACCATTCCTCATCTCTAACCATCTCATTTAAACGTTCTATTGTACCAATAACATTGTCGTCATTGTGTTTTAATTTCAATAGATGTTTAAAGTTTCCATGTAAAGCAATCTTGATTTTCATTGCAGATACGTTCTCCATACCCTCTTCCCAATAGTAGAAGGGTAATCCATTAGATCCGTATTTTACAAGATCTTTTTCAGTTGGTTTAGAGAACTTCTCAAATCCTACACCAGATGCTTGGATGTATTGTTCACCGGGAACAATCTGATCAATAATTCTTTTATTAACTAATGCTGTAATAACCTTTGCTATCTTAGTAGGATTACTAGATAAGTCACCTGGATATTTAAGAGCGCCACTAGATGTAAGCTGCAAGAAGTCAACTGATTGCTCATCAAGATCTTGTGCAGTTAAACTACTCTTAATATAATTAACAAGCTTTTCTAAATCTACTATAGGTTGTCCATCATCAACAGAATTAGGATCTTTGTATCCTAAATCTAATCTTAATTTAGTTTCAGCAATATCAATCATCTTTTTCATAGATGATATATATGCTTCTTTTAATCTGTGGTTAAGCGATAGATCTTTTTTCTCTGTCTCCGAAAGGTTATCCCATTCTTGTTTTCTGGCTTCTCCTGTTTTATTAGACTTATAATCTATAGGAACACCATAACTATCCAAACCAGCAGTGATCAATTTACGCATCTGAGTTGGAAACTTGATTTCTTCTTTAAAGTAATCCTTTGTAACCAACTGCTCTTTCAAGTAATCAACAAAGATTCTGTTCTTGGTAAACTTATAATCGTCTGCAGTCCATAGAGGTTCGTAGTTATCCGTATAGAATGTATCAATAGATCCATTAGTTCCGATAGAAGTATTTTTAGAACCTGAATGCATTACAGTATACGCTATACCTTGTGACACCATCTTATTATGAAGTGACTCTAAACGAGTTCCTTTAATCAATGTTGGAATCAACGGAATAACTGAGTACTTATGAATTGCATTTGTTGCAAGATTCTCTAGTGCTAGTGGACCAGCGTACTGAAACTTCTTAATTGGGAAAAATGCCTTTAGAGTTTCACTAGGATCTACCTTTTCGTTTCTAAGAATCTTCTCGTATAAGTTCTGTTTGTAATCCGACCAGTTATTCAATCGTATCTCCAATGCACGATATGCATCAAATGATACCCATGCTTCACCATCAGCACTTTCCATAGACTTGTATGCTTTATAGTCACGCTCAGGAACACCTTGTTCTGCAGCAACTTTAAGCATCTGATCTAAGTAATCTGATCTATCAATAGGATCTTGTACAACAGCTGTATTTAATATTCTACCTTCAATGCTTCCTCCGGAAACAGCTAGTCCTGATGATTTAAACCATTCAGACTCAGCATACTTTCCTCTAAACTTATCATTGGTAAGTAATCTCTCCATTACATCATCTGTAATAGGAATTCTACCAGTAGCAAAGAACGTAGGAATACGCTTCATATGCTCATCCTTATCATGATTAAATGTAGCAGGATCTCCATAGAATAATACGGACATCTCTAGTCTGTGCAAGAACATGTTTGTAGTAAATGCCTCACTAGCTGCTGATAATATCTTCTCGTTACTTTGTTTACCTAGTTCTGGGAAACGATCTTTAATTGTATTGAAGAATCCATCAGCTTTAATTACACCAAAACTTTTTATGATATTATAATCAGTACGAGAAAGTTTATCAAAGTAATCATTAAACTGATTTTGTATAACCGCAGTTAAGTCTGGGTGTTGACCTAAGTAATTTCTTACGCTTTCATAGTCCTGCATCTCATCAATGCTCAACAACTTCTCCTTAACTCTATCAGTAAGGATGTCATCGAAGATTGCAAACTTAGCACCCTCTGTTTCATATGTCTTGTAACCGGTTGTTTTCTTACCCCATAGAATAATGTCAGAAGCATTCTCTCCAGATGCATTCTTCTTAGTTACTTTTCTAATACGTTCAATCTCAGCAGCAAGATAAGACAACAACTGTCTGTTTCTATTCATCTTACCAGCATCTGACAAAAACGCTTTGGGTTCTACATAATGATATAAGTCACCATTATCAAGACCCACAACAAAAGCGCTAGTCTTATCTGCATGACGGAAAGCTTCTGTAGTACCAAGTAAGGTCATAAAGAAGAAGTCACGTAGCATAGCAGTCTGCTCATCAGACTCAGCTGACTTAACACCTCTTAGCAATACAGGTAGTGCATCATTAACTTCTTGCAATGCCTGTGTTCCTAAAAGAGTTGAGAACTTCAAACCAATGTTCTCTCCTGATGCAGCTTTACGCTTTTGTTTATAACCATGCTCACCAAACATTTCCTTAAACAATCGACTAGCTTTAATGAAAGGATTTCTTTCAATTGAAAAGTGACTTGTTCTAGGATCACTGATAAGAGCATCATAGTGTGTAGCTTTATTTAGAAGGTTGATAATTACACCAGCCGCACTTGGATTAAACATCTCAGATTGCAAATCATTATTTGCATTGCGGATCATGTAAGAAGCAATAGTACCTCCGTACTTACTTTCTAATTGTAGAATCTCATTCCATAAACGAGCTCTTCCATAGAATAAACTACTAGGTGATTTACCGTCAATAGATTTAACAACACTATCTCTATTGTCTACTCTTTCTTTAATAGTGGTAAAGACATTAGTAATAATGTTTGCAAATCCTTGTTCTAGTATACGTCTTGTTTCCTTTGTATCAGTAAGTTCTATTCCAAGATCTTTCAAGAACGCAATAGAATCTGCTTTTGCTGCAGCTGGTGTAGGATACTTAGATAGCACTGCTGCAACATCTAATTCCATCTCGTTGTTCTGATTTCTCTTAATGAACGGAGATGTAACCTTACCTAATTCAAATTTTCTTTTAAGTCTACGCCCTACTTCCTTATCTGCAGAATCAGATGTACCTGTTGTAATTCTTACAGATTGTTTTCTCTCTGTCTCAACAACTTCTTCCCCGGTATAATCATCAATATAATATTCTCCAGTGGGTACATCATTAACAACATTAGTTATATTAATTTGTAGACCATTTAGTTTATCATATCTAAAACTGTGGAAGAAAGATGCCCACATTGAGTTCTCTGTAAATGTCTCAATGTTCTCAGGGTTACCTAACTTAGCAAGTAGTTGTCCTAAGAATTGGAATCTATATTTACTACTAGATGTAGATCTAGATGCTTGTGCTTTTACAAGCTTATCATACATTTCTTCTCTTGTCAATGAATCTGAAACAATTGGGAAGATTACACCAGCAGCTTCTTCTGCAGTTAGTGTAGTTCTGAATCCTAATTTATTTAATTCAAATCCTTCAGGAGATGCTTCTGATGGTTGAACACGTTTAAATAGAGTAGTAAGAAGAAATCTTACGCTATCATCCATTCTATCAATTGCAGAAAACTCATTACCACTTCCTGCAGCTAGACCTTCTCTATCTTGTGGTTCTGCAAGTTCTTGAGTAGAGGCGCCATTAACCGATGTATCCTCATCAATAGATGTTGATTTAGAACTAATGTCAAAGAATCCGGTTCTATCATTATAGTACTTTAATAGACCACCTGCTTTAGGATTAGATGGATCACCAAACTCATTAATAGCAAAGTCTAATGACGGTAGTATATTTTCAATTCTTTGTTTACGAACATTATCCTGAGTCTCATTTAACTCTGCTTGCAAAGCATCTCTTCTCTTTATAAACTCAGCACGTACATCATTGAGTACTCTTTCTCTAAACGCAGGTTGTTGGAACAATGCCGCTGTAGCTTTAATACTACCAGTACGTTTGTTAATACTGTCTACAATCTGAGACATTATATCTGTGACACCATCAACTAACATTAAAGAATCTGTTATATTCAAATTCTTTAAATTGCTAGGACTATTTGGTAGTGCTGTAATACCCTGATTAAGTTTATTAATCTGAGCATTTAAATTCTTTTCCGAGAAAGTATAGTCGGATAAATTACCTACACGAAGTTTATCAAACATAACTTCAATAGGACTTTGACTAAAATCTAGTTTAGTCGCATCTGTAGACAATCCAAAGAAGCTCTTAATAAATTCAAGTACCTTTTTAAATATACTCTTTTGTTTAACAGACTTAGGATTATATCTACCTAGCATGTAGTTTCTAAACTTCTCAGCTAGATCTTCTTCCGCATAGATTACATGCTCTATCTTAGTAAAGTCTAAGTCTTTACTATTCATAGTTTGCCAACGACCGTCTTTATAGAATTTTATTTTTTCTTCTCTAGACTTTAAATCGTTATACAATTCTAATTTCTGATCTGCATTTAAGAACCATTGTGTAAAACCATGCCATGCTTCGTGATACAAATCTGTATAGTCTGATCCTTTAAATAGTGTAATACCATTTCTATTCCATGTAGCGCGGACTTTACCGTCAGCATTTGCGATATTGAATGCTTCGTTGTAACCAATTAAATCAGAAAGTTTAGCTTGAACAAGTTCACCTTTCTCATTTCTGTAAGTTACTACTTGGTTATCATACCAATTCTTTCCCTCGATTATATCCTCTTTAGATACGGGCGTCTCTACTCCGGGTTGTGTTCTGTTAAGCTCATTTAATATATCGTCATAATCAGATACAGGATCAATCGTTGTTTCTGTAGCTTCTATAACCTGAGCTTCAGTTACAGATTCTTGAGACTTCTTATAGCGATCTCTTTCCTCTTGTAAAGCTTTATCAATGCTGTCACGTGTTGATTCCATTTTGGTTTCTTGAGGAATATCAAATTCCATGTAACCATTCTCTTCTCGAATCTCACCACGGATTACCTTCGCAGGAACATACGCATTTCTTTTAACCCAATCAATATAATCACTCTCTTGTGTATAGAGAATAGAAGGACCTTCTGCGTTCTTTCTGATCATGAAATCTATAAAGGAAACACCTTTATATTTCTCAGAAAACCAAAGCTTGTTCTTAAACTCTATTTCTAAATTGTCAGTTGTAGATTTACCTTTAACAGTTCTAGTAAAGAATTCAATCAACTCTTTACGTGCTGTAGCTTTATCTGAAGATAATGGTCTTCCGTATAGGGTTATCTTCTCAGACTTAAAATCAATATCAAACTCACTACGTAGTTTAATATACCTACTGATGATCTTACCTTTATCAATAATAGTAATATCTCTACCGCTCTGATCTTTTAATGTCTCAAGCAATAGATCTGCTGTCTTTTCTGCAAGGTCTAATGGGAAATCATTCATTACAAAAGGAACAATCTCTTCTACGCCAGCTGGTCTAAATCCACGTAAGATTTCACCTTTAGCATCCTTACTAGTAACAACTATAGGATTAAATTCTTGAGCATTTGTAATCTCAGATAAAGGTGTGTTGTTCTCTCTTTTAGATCTAAATATAAAGCCTCTACTGATTCTTGTTAGATTCAACGGAGCTTTTCTAGATTTATCCTTTTTAAGATACTCAACAACAGCAGCAAGCTCGTTGTACTGATCGATATATCTTTGACGAACGACATCTTCTGTAACACCAAGACGCTTTGCAATACTTGCAATAGTCTGAATCTTTGTTCCTTCTACTGTGCTAAGATCAAACTTACGCACACCATTCTCTACAGTATACTTAGGTAAGGTTCTTAATGGAAAATAAATAAGCTTTCCTTGAGAAGCATCCGTTAAATTATAGGACTCATTAAAGAATACATTATTACCATTTGCATCAGTAAATACAACAAACAATTGATTCTTTACCCTACTTATTGCACTAGCGTTCTCTCTTTCATAAGAGTAGAGCATTGAGACTGGTATATTCTCGGGAGTTCCGTATACCAATCTTATTTGTAGCTGCTTACCTTGATAGGTAATTGTACCATCTTCGTTAGCAAATATATTATTCTCACCAAGATGCTTTAGAAAGTCATAGTACCATCTAAGATCACGAGTAACATCTTCTGGATCATAACCAATCTCGTTTCCGGATGTGGTCAACGCAGAAGAAGGAACATGCTGCTGAAAGAAAAGACCCATCTCCATGGGTTGAATAGATACACTAGTTGTAGCTGACTCTAACTTAGAAGCAATGTCAGGTGTAATAGACTTTCTATAATCATTAAGTGCGTTAGCAACACTGTCTAAAGACTCTTTAAAGTTGATAGCAAGTGTTTCAAACTGTATAGGATCTACCTTACCTAACATCTCTTTCCTTAATTCCGGAAATACTTGTTTAGCTAAGTCAATAGAACTTGTAACCTGACGTGCAATAGTCAATGACTTATCAGGATCATTAGTGTTCTTCAGCGTTTCATCATAGATGCTATTTATAAACGCTAATAGATTAAATGGTTGACCGGACTTCAAACTCTGTGATAGTCTAGCTACAACAAACTTATCTACTTTATACCCATCTTCTTTGGAGAATTTCCATTCCTTAGAAGGATTACATATAATACTATTCATTAAAGATCACATTTATCAAATAAATCACTAGCTGCATCATCTGCAGCATTTGGGTTGTTTAAATCAAGTTTTTTTAACTCTTCCTTGCTTGCTTCAAAATCTTCAGCTGCGGTTGCCTGTGCATTGTTAGATTCTGTCTTAGTTCTAGCATCAGGTTTCTCTACCTTAGATTCGATATTCATAGCAATAACTTGTTTATTAACATCCCTCTCTGATAAGATAATACTTTTTCCTGAACCAGCAAAGCTCCAATCGCTTGGAGATGTCTCTAATTCATCAGTAATATCTCTAATTTCCAATTTGGTACCATCAACTACACCCATAACTAAACCTGTTCTTTGTTCTCCTTTCTTGTTCATAAATGTGAAAGTTACAATTCCTTCAGGTTCAGTAAGTTGTGCTATTGTTATTTGGTTATCCACTTGTTTAATCTTTTGGTCCATCAGAGCTTTAAACACCTCGGGAGTAACACCTTGTTTGTTTTTAATTTCATCCAAGATACCCAACTCTTGAGCTGTTGTCAAAAGTAATTTAAATTTCGATAACTCGTCTTTTGTTTCTATCTTATTTATAGCTGCTCTTATATCCTTTAGTTTCCTCTTTACTGCTGCTTTTTCGTTTGCTTTAGGATCTTTTGGTTTCTTACCAGTTTTTTCGTTTTTAAGTTCTTCTTGATCGTTTTCCTCTTCTTCAATAATAACTTCTTCTTCAGTCTTTACTACAGGAGCAGGTTGCATTGGTGCCACCTCCTTCTTAATAGGATTCTCTGGATACGAATCTATTGTTTGCTCAATGTCTGGAATATTTAAATCATATATAGTTCTGCTGTTATCAATACTTAGTAGTAAAGATCCTTTAGGATTATCGATTAATTTTCCATCAGCTCCTAAGATCTTATCACCAATCAATCGTGCTCCACTTACAACACTAGTATTACCGGGAGCTGTTGTTACGGTTATAGGTAAGATACTCAATGAAGAAACTTGAAGACCTGTACGTTGTCTAAGTAGTTCTTTATAAGCAAGTTGCTGTTTCAAATCATCATCTTGATAACCTAAGTAAGTCTTGAAGTCTTTTCCTTGCTGAAGTAAGTTACTTTCTCTTTCGTATCTATCCGTAATATCTAAGAACTTCTGAGTTAATGCGACGCTTAAGTCTGCATCTATTTCTGCAAACTCTTCTAAAGAAGCGCGCATGAAATTTCTATTCTTACTTAGTACAGTAATAAAGTCGTAGTATCTATCTCCAAGAATCTTTTTAAATTCTTGATTGATCTCATATGAGAATCTACGGTTAGCATCACCTACAGTTTTAATATCGATGATAAAGACATCTCCTTTCTTATTGTAAGCTAGGATATCCATCTCACCTGCTGTAGCTGTATTTCCTAATCTACCAAAGATTATAGGAAAATCAGGAATAACCTTTAGACCAGCAGCATTAAGTTTCTTTTGAGTTGTTCGAGCAGTATCGAATAATTCCTTAAGTGCTTTATTATCAAAAGTAATTAAAGGATTATCTTTCTGAATAACCTTATATTCCTTCTCAAACTCTTCGATGCTTTGTAACTTACCTTGTAAGAAAGACTTAAATAATCTATCAACTATATTACCACGTTGTGTAGACTTTTCGTCAGGTTTAGATTTAGATTTCTTTTTAACAACATTAGATACACGTTGGAATTCTCTAGTTACAGGCTCACCCTCAATAACTACTTCTTGTTGATAAACAGTATTGTCAGGACTAAGCTTTACATTTTCAGCTTTAACATCATCAAAAGCTTTCTTAATTGCTACATCCACATCTCCCCAGTCTTCGTTCTGAAGATTTGGTACAAACTGTGCAACTCTTTGATCAAAGTTATTTAGGATATCATTGATCTCTGTATCAGACATATCGTTTAACTCTTGTATAGTATAACCTACACTTGTAAGTTTTCTAACGATTGCTTCTCTAGTCATATTACCACCAGCACCTTCTTCACCAACTTTCTTTTTGATAGAGTGTGCGATAGCGATATTAATAGCATCCTCTGTAGTCAACCATGACTCAAAAGACATTCCTACTCTATCCTGTGGATCTGTGTTAGCTAAGACAGCTTCATACTTATCACGAAGTTTCTTAATCAATACTGGATCTGTATAGTCAATATTCTGAGTAGGTCCCGTTGGAGCTTGTGGAGGAGTTTCTTCTTTAACCGGAGGAATGCTTGTAGAAGATAGTTTATTAGTAATAACATTAACCGCTTCATTAAGAAGTGTGGGATCAAGTATATTCAACAAACCATTTAATAGATTCTTTAGACTATCTAAGAAAGAACCCCATAAAGTTTTAGCTTCATCAGTTTGCTTAGTTAGTTCACCAGCATAGTTAATAGAATTCAAAAGTTCCTGGAAGTCAGGATTATTCAAAACCTCCATAACAAAATTTAATTTGTTATTAAGAGCGTAACCATAATAAGGTCTATCCTTTTCACTTATACCAGCTTTAGCAAGCTGAAGTAACTCATCCATCTTATCACTAAATGCTTGATCAGATGACAATGCATCAGAAACTACTTTTTGACCAATAGCATTTAATACAGAATACTCCATAGGTATTCCTACCATGTTGTCAAAATCTGATGAGCTAAAGCGAGCATCTACTAAGATTCCAGATGTTGGTGTATAAGCACTATGTACATATAGATTCTTTCTAAATGTAATTAGTGTTGTAGGATCAACAAGTGTAAGTAGTTTTCTAGCTAACTCTTTTTGTACCTGTGAACTAAACTTACTATTAATAATAGCTTTAAGTACAGTCTCCGCATTAACGCTAGATGATTCAGCTTTCTTATCAAATCCGAATTGTTCAGCTATCTCATCATAAGTACGCTTATCTTCTGGATCAAATTCTCCAACGAGTTGTCCAACAATTCTATCTGTATCTTTAGTTTTACCAGCTACACGTACACCAGTATCTTGTCTATTTGGTTTAAATAAACGTTTTCCGGTAATTTTAAAATGCTGATCGTCATAAAAATCAATCAACTGTAAGATCTCATTATATTTTACTGGATCAGAGAAAGGACTGATTTCTTTTCCTGTATCGGCATCATAGAATACACTAGGAACTTTTTCATTATCCGTGTATGCATCTGCTTCATCAAAGTCTACATATGCATTGAATTTCTCTAGAAGATCATTTAAGAAACTATTCTTTGCATACCGTGCTCTGTATTCTATTACAGTCTCTTTCGCTTTACTTGCTCTAATAGCATCAGCTGCTCTAAGTGCTTCAGTTAATCTATCAGCATTGTTCTTAAATACTTGAGGATTGTACAACTGATTAATAGCATTAGCTACATAAGTTTTATCATTTGATAACTTCCAGTAATCCAAATAGGAGCTGAATGCGTCGTCAATATTTTCTTCTAGTGTAGGTTGTCCTGAAGCTTTATTCAAACTTTTAATATGATTACCGAAAGCTTGTCTCAATAAAGACTGTGCTTCTTCTAATCTATCTGCAAACTCTTTAGTCTGCTCAGGAGTAAGATTAGCTTTACCTGCTAGATTCAAAGATTGTACAAGATTTTGTACAGCTATATTTAAAGAAGATAGTGTGCTCTTCTTTTCTTCTAGAGTTTTTGCTAATTCTTTTTGCTCAGGAGTACCTTCTTTATAAATCTTAATCTGCTCATCTAAAAGTTCAATTTCATAATCCATACCCATAGAACGAGTAGGAGTATCTAAACCACCCTGAGATGATTTTCCTTTACTAAACAAAGGAGCAATATCAGTATAGTCTATTTTACCAAGACCAAGTTTCTTAACAAGATCCTGTTGAATAGATACCATACGAGATCCAATTCTATCAAATGAGAATTGGTTATATACCATCAACTTTACAGCTTCTTTAAATCCTAAATACTCGAGAGGATTTTTTAGAATGTCATAAGGATTAACAATGTTCTTTGCTTTCTCAGTCTGCTCCTCAATTTCCTCAATTCGTTTCAGAGACTTATCAATTCTATTTCTTATAGTTGCTCCTTCACTTTCTTTTACATTAAATGCTGCAGCTAGTTCACTATCATCTAAACCACGTAAATCTCTAAGTTGATCTTTAAACAAATCAGTAGTTCCACTTTCGATAAGAGTCGAAACGTGTTCAAACAATGCATCATCTTTAGAATTAATAGCTGCATGCTTATCATCATTTAAAGTAGCTTCTTCAAAAACTTCTGCTAAATCTTTTTGACTATTTACGTTTCTTTCAACTGCAGAAAGAAACTCAGGACTATTTTTAGTAAGCTCGTTTAATGCAGTAACAACTTGGTTATCCCAATCCTTTTCTCTTTGAATTGCTTCTGTATAAGGATTTGCTTTACCTGCATTTGCAGGATCCGCATTAAACCTTTTTTCCTGTTTTTTAAGTTGGTATAGATTCTTATAATCGTATCCCCACTTCAATGCACCACCTGCAGCTTGCATAGGTGCTGCCATTAAGAAACCAGACAAGAATACTTCTAATCCTTGACCAGACAATTGTGATTTTAAACCATGTTCAATTGCATGTTTCATTATAGCACGGTGTGCTTGTGTAGGTTGATTAAATGTATTTACATAGTAATCAGTTACAGCTTCTGCAACACCTTCTTGATATACTTCTTGGGTACCTTCCATAAGGTTAGCAGTCAAGAATCTTAATCCAGACTTTGGTGAACTAGCAATACTTTGTTTTAACCACTCTTTATTTAAGTAACGACTACCTTTAACAATACTAAATGGATCTTTACCTAATGCTTTCCAATTAGAATTCTTAATTACAGATGACTTAATAGCTTTAGCCGCTCTATGTTCAGCAGCTGCAATACCGGGAACACCTTTAAGTAATCTA
>ENA-UOYK01000159-UOYK01000159.1-marine-metagenome-genome-assembly--contig:-NODE-159-length-25447-cov-6.673118_pt1 | contig 25447 bp, 25 predicted proteins | sample MGYA00238174_ERZ767213 | MGnify/ENA primary metagenome ERZ767213 (study PRJEB28944, sample SAMN06267167) | marine metagenome | isolation source: Columbia River Estuary | place: USA:Columbia River Estuary...
TTGCATTCACTAATTAATAAGAACGAAAAGAGTACATAATTATATTTATTTAAAACTTTTATAACTTTTTATAAATTTCTAAAAATAATTCAATTATGTACTCATTTTTTCATCATCATATATTTCTAATAAATATTTAAATATATCATTCTTTTTCCTACTGAAGTGAATAAAATAGTACCTGTCACGCCATTTTTTAACTGAACACGTGGTTATTTTGCTTATGTATATATTTGCGTCTTCCATAACCTTTCTTCTTGGCGGGGTTAAACTATTGAAACAAGCCGTACTTGTAAGAAAATATACATTTTGTACGCAATCGATGCTAAAAAAGAACATTATGAGAGAGAAATATGCGTTTTTTCCGTTGAGTTGATAAGGAGGATTTGAAATTATTGTATCACACTGGTTTGCTTCAACATTAAAATTATGAAAATCTAAGCCATCGGTAATCTCCGTGCGATGTTTTGTAATGCCCTCAGGAAAATTATTGTAGAAGGCATTTTCGCCTGCGAATGGCTCATACAAAACTTTAACATCGGTAAAATCAATATCTGCTATAAGGTCTTTCGCTAACTTTCGAGGGGTCTGGTGCAGATAATAATCACGAGTTTTAATCATTATAAATATCTTATATTATAATATATGGTTAGAAAAATAATGAACAGAATTAAATGCATCTTTCCTATTAACGACCCTAAATGTGGGTGTCGGTGGGTATGTCGGTATTATTTAAACTTTTAGACATACATTTTTTAGTTTTTTGATGTTTTGGTAAATTAGATTTTGATGAAAAAGCACCGCATATATTACAACATACTTTTTTATATCGGTATTCATTAATTTTATCAGTATTTTTTTTATAATATTCCTTTCCTTTTTCATTAATTTTATCAGCATTTTTTTCATAATACTCTTTACTTTTATCAGGATAATCTTTACGCCATTCTTTATGCGTCCTACCAGCGATATATTTATTTATCGTACCAATTTCTCGGGTTACTTCCCCTTCTCTTCGGTTTAATTCTTTTTTATTATTACACGGATACGCCTCGTAAAGCTCAATATACCAATCAGTCCAATCGTTATCAACGATATGAGAATATAAACTAAAACACAAACCTCTTTTACAATCTGATTTATGATTATCAAATCTTTTACTCAAAGTATTAATGGTACTACCTACATATATCATCGTATCATCTTTAATATTCCTAATAGTATAAATCATTCCTCGTTTATATCTCTCGTCAATTTCTGCCATTCCTTATTTACCTTATTATATCCTTTAATTCTTATATCAATTTTTATATATTTCCTAACATATACGCTTCTAATCTTGCGAGACGAGTTTCAAGGTCATTAATTTTATCTTGTTGTCGTGTTATTGTCCTATGCAATTCTTGTACGGCACTTATTGTAACAGCATGCATGTACTCTTTTTTAAGAATATGGAAAGCATTATCAATCTTTCCATAAACAAATATATCCGTCTTAGTTTCATAAGTCTTATTAATCTTATAATCACCATCGCCTAAATCTTCTAGTACAATTATTTTCTCAGTCTTATCACTCAAATAACAGGTATATTCAATATTTAGTTCAAGCTCTTTTGCGATTGTCAAAATATCTCCTTCGGCACTTCCCATAAGATAAATATTAGGTATCAATTCAGAGTTCTTATTATTAACTGCTTCTGGAAATACACTTAGAACTTCCTCAGCAATAAAACCATACACCTTCTTTGTCGCATCAAAGTTTTTCGTAATATCAATATACCGATACTTAACAGGTCGTAATTGTAATAACTTATTCAAGCATTCGGCATCGTCTAATTCTTCAATATCTTTTTTAATTTTTATTGAGCTGGACGCACCTATCCAGCTTGTCACCCAAATTGAACCATTAAACTTACAGACAAGGTCGGTGAAAAATGTTGATGATGAAGTGAAATATGCGTAACCATTACCAGCATAAATAAAGTTATTTGTTGATGTCGCTGATGTTCCATAAAACTCAGTATAACCAGAACCTAAAACCATTTTAAGATATGTTCCTGAAAAGTCATAAATAGTGCTTGTGGAGATTGCAGGTGTTGTTACAACCCCTCCAAAAGTTGCTCTGTTATTATCCATATTCAATTGTAACGGCCAATTTTGGCCATTCTGTTGTGTCCAAGTCTCGCTACCATTTCCCGCTCCGTTCAAAAAATACATAACAGACGAGTTCATATGTATCATTCCCGAGCGATTATCCGTGTCTTTTAAATATATAGTTGGACTTGTCCCAGTCATAACTAAACTATTATTTATATCAATTCTCCCATCATACGATATTTTCATTTTTTCAGTTGGCAAAGCATTACCATTTGCCGTTCCAAAAGTTAAATGAGTATTACCATTCCCTGTATGTTCGCTTTGAATATATGAACTATGTCCCGCATCATTTAATAACCATATCCTAACTTTTCCATTTGAATTGCCTTCTAAACCACCTCTAAAAGTAATATTTGTTTGTCCTGAAGCAGTTGCCGAGCCTCTAACATATAAGGTGCTATCTGGAGTTACTATATTTACATTACCATCGTCGCTTGAATTCGTTGTAGTTCCTATCGTAACACTGCCTGTATTATAATAAATCCTTGTTCCGCTTGTAGTCCATTTTGACTGATTAATTGCCGTTCCACTAATTAATAAAGATGTAGCATTAATACTTCCATTAACATCTAATTTATATGTAGCACTCGGTGCTGTTCCTATGCCGACATTTCCGTTACCTCTCGCTATTTGCATATCAATTCGTCCTGTTGCCGAGTTGTTATATGCTATAAATTGAAGATTATTAGTCGTTGCTCCTTCGTATCCAATATCATATCCTGCTGTATTAGCATCACCTTTCATAAATCTTATAAAAGCGTTTCCTGTACCGGATGATGATACTAATCGCAATATCGCCGTTGAAGTCGTTGTCCTAATAGTTAAAAGATTATCTGGTGTTGTTGTCCCTATCCCTACATTCCCTGCTCCATCAATATACATTCTAATGCTTTGAGTTATTGCCGATGTAGATGTTGTTGAATAAGTATCAAAAGCAATTGCTCCTGCTCGTAATCTAATCCTATCAGCACCGCTTGTTCCTTCAATATCATTACCTTTAAATATAACAATTTCACTTTTACCTGATGCATAGTCTCTGTTTTGTATCGTTGCTAAATCAAATCCTATGTCGTCTGCCGTCCCTCCTAATTTTATTATGCCTCCACCTGATGATACTCCCACTTGTAAGATACCGCCGATTGTTTTCGTCGTTATGTCGCCTAAAAATGTTAAAACTTTAAAATCGCTATAAGCATTTGCCGTAATCGCAGTATTTAATACGACATCTCGTGCTATGTAGTCAGTTGTTAATACGGCATCTCGTGCTACAAAATCTGTGAGCAGGATATTGCTTGTTGTCCTTACATAATTACTTACATTTAAATCTTTGGTATTAACTAATGCGGTTAAAGCAGTATCATTATATATTGGTATGCCGTCAATAACACCTTTTAAATAATTGCTTGTCGTCCATACATAATTACTTACATTAGCATCTTTGGTATTAACTAATGCTGTTAGAGCAGTATCATCATATATTGGTATGCTGTCAATAACACCTTTTAAATAATTGCTTGTCGTCCATACATAATTACTTACATTAGCATCTTTGGTATTAACTAATGCTGTTAGAGCAGTATCGTTGTATATTGGTATGTTGTCAATAACACCTTTTAAATAATTGCTTGTCGTCCATACATAATTACTTACATTTAAATCATTGGTATTAACTAATGCTGTTAGAGCAGTATCATCATATATTGGTATGTTGTCAATAACACCTTTTAAATAATTACTTGTCGTTTCAATCTGCGTATAAACTGGTGCTAAATCTTGATATAAATCCTCAGGAATTACATTTAACTTATTAGTCGTCGCATCCCATTGCAATCCAAACCCCGCCGTGGTTCCAATTAAATCTAAAATTGCATCGTCTTCTTCTTCACTTCGTGTGCCTGTGCCGACGGAGAATGATTTGGTTAAAAAATTATAAAAGATAGTTCCACTTTTAATTGGATTAATTACATATAAATTACTAAGCGGTATTAATACATTTGCCACCTCTTGCGTTTGGTTTGTTCGTAAATCTCGGGAGCGTGTACTACTTGTTAAACTGTTAATGATTGGATTATTATTTATAACTAATTGCCGAGTGATGATATTGTTTGCCGAGATTTCATTTGTATCTAATAATTTATCAACGCTTACATAATCATAATAATAAATATAATTTATTAATCCTTTTAATTTCTGGTATTCTGTTAATGTTAAAAATGTTTCGTTGCTTTGAAAGTATCTCCAATTAAAATGCGTAAAATTGATACTGCCTGTGCTTGGTAAGTTTCCTATAACTAATAAACTGTTATCTAATGTAAGGTTTCCCCATCTAACAAATGACGCTGTAATAAAAGGGATTGTGCTATCAGGCATCACAATATCGCTTGGATATAATTTTATCGGTGCTCTTGATGTTATTTCGTAAAAAGTATCATTAATAAAGTAACTTATATAATCGTTTTGTAAGTCCATTTGTAAATTAAATAAGTACCACGGAGTGCTTGATAAACCTATAAGTGGAGTATTCTCGTCAGTAGTTTCATAATTAATTGCCGTAGTTTGTATCATCGTAGGATTAAGCGTTGTTTCATATTCCGTAAGTTTAAATTCGTATAAATGAAGCATCGCTTGGTTGTGATAAGCAGTTGTAGCAGTTCCTGAGGCATAACTTGAATGATATGGAAAATTAGGTTTTCTTACTAATGTAAAATCCACAAATCGCACTTTATTTCCGTAGATTGGATATGTTGTTGGAATATTAAATGTATAAGTCCATCGTTGCTTTAATCTTATATCGTTGCCATAAAACCCTGTATCAACATACTTCAAAGGCGTATCATAAACTGCTTCTCCAACTACATCATTCATCGTAAAATTATGAGTGATATATGTTATGCCGTCGAAAGAATATCTCAATCTAAAAGTAAAGTCAGTCATACTATTAGTTTCAGTTTTGTCATATTGTTGTATTGATGGGAAAGGGACATACGGAGGCGGATTTTCAACTCCTTCTGGTGGATTAATATTAATCATAATATGAAATAGGATATCAAAAACTAAAACTATTTTTTGGATATGCCAAGTTGGAGTACCTACTACGACACCTGCTTGTGTCATACCGATGGAATATTGAATTGTTGGAAAAATACAATTAGCGTAACTCGTATTTGGATTGCTTGGGTGATTGAGATACATTTGAATATATCTGCTGTCATTGGTTGGAGTGCTTGTATCATTTGAATTAACAGATTTTATTAATCCTGTCGGCGTATTGATATGCGGTGTGTTATTATTTATTTTATAAGGAACATTTATCATTCTTAAATCATACTGAAAATCATTTGGGTTTCCTGCAATATACTGCTCACCTATTCTAATATTATCATTATAAACCGTACTGCCTATTGTATAAGGTTCTAGAATAACATAATTGTTTGGTGTTATAAGTTTGTCAGTTATATTATTATTATTGCCTACGGTGTATATTTGATATTCCACGACCGCAGGGTGCTTTATTTTAAATCGTCGGTTTCTAATATATAATGAGAACTTAGTATAATCTATTTCAATAAACCCTTGACCTAAATCAACGGCAGTTTGTATGAGATGATAATCAGTTACATTATTATTAAAACTAACAAACTTTAAAAAACTTACAAATTCAAACTTGCGATTCAAATTAAATGATTTTAATTCATTCGTATTTTTCATATATATAAATCCCTTAGTAAAATGCTGGGAGGTATTAACGGTTAATGTGGTATCGCTAATAACTTTAATATCTCCTAATTGTGATAAGCGGTTCATATTTGGAAAATAACCAAGATAATCATAATTATAATTAGCAGACGAGAATGTAGTGTAAGTTTCTTTTTTAATCGCCAACATAATGAGGTCATATGCAAAACCTGCAAATATTTCTTTGTATCCTAAATTGAGTTTATAATCGCTTGTTATGGTTTGCCCTGTTGGTAAAATTACTTTATAAACTCGTTCTAAACTCGCATTAATATCTGCTATTTCCGCATCTTGTACCGATATATTACCATTAATAATATCAATATTATCTTGATTAACATATTTCTTAATATTTAACACACCATTAATTGTCTCTAATTGTGCAGAGTTTAAATTGAGTTTAATCGTAGGCACTTGTAAAACCTCGCCAGTTTCAGCATTAGTAAGTGTGCTGTTATATTGCGTGATTAAACCATCACCTAATTCGCTCGTGTTTATAACGCCATCTCGTAATCTTCGACGATTGTTAATACCTTGTCTTTTTTCGTCTAATTTATTTATTATACTTAAAACTACTTCAACTTCGCTAATTAAAGATATTACTTGTATTTGTAAATTACCTGATGTACCCCCTAAACTTGTTTTTGGAATATTTATTATATTACCTACATTAAAAAATATACTTCCCACTTCTTCCACACTTTCAATACTAACATTTCCTGCAGAACCATTTGTTTTTATTCTTAATTTTGCTCCATTTGATAATGTAATACTATAAGTGGAAAATGTGCTAAATCCATTATCAGTACTTGATACTATTTGTAATCCGTTTTTATGAATATGTTTAGGAAGATTTGCCGATGGACTATCTTTTATTTTTTCATACATAGTCATGTGCCTCGCTTCATCAACCTCAATATCTCTCCCTACATACCTATCATATATTTCTCCTGCTCCTTGAATTAATAATGATATACCACCCAAACCAAATAATACATTTTGAAAATAAGCATATAATAAATCGCTTTTTGATTTGAATAGTTCTAACGCAACTTTTGATGCTTCGCCACTACCTGACCTATCAGCAGTTTTTATTACTTCTAAAAAAGTGTTTGCTCTTTCACCAAAACTTTCTCTAAATGTTTCCATTTGACTATCAAAGTTTGCTCTTAAATGTTCTTTTAATGCTCCGTCCCAATCTTCCATCATTATATCATTCGCATCGCTTAAAACTATTAATTTTGCTTGTATTTCAATTATATCAGCAGTATTAACTGCTACAATTGGTTCTAATATTTCTAATCTTGGTTTTACACCCACAACAGGTGCTAATAATATTGCGTCTAATGTTACAATATTTACATCTAATCCTAAAACGTTGGTTTTAAGTGATGTTATGTAACTATCAACATCAATCCACCCTGCCATAATATTTGGATTTGTTAATGTGTAATCATAATATAAATATAACTTACCGCCTTCAATTCTTATTTTTGGGGTCGTATTAGCATTTTGTAAAAATATCCTTGAATTAGCGGTATTATTAACAATTATAGTATCTAATGAGGCGTTTTGTATATCAAGTACTTTTGGTTTAAATACTTCTTTTAACTCATTTAAATCATCGGTTATATCATCTAATTCTACTTGTGTTGCTCCTCCGCCGCCACTTTGTAATTCTTGGGTAGCATCAATAAATCCTTCATTATGATTATTATACCAACTCATTCTAATATTATATTATATTTTATTATCGCCAAATACTTTGTAAAATTATTTTCTCACGCTATATTAGATAAGATAAGTATTATGTTTGATGGAATAGCACCCAACTACCCACGTGAGTTTTTTTATCAATTAAGCAAATTACAGGGGAGCATGTCTAAGCAGCTGATTAAAGTATCCGCAGATAGATCTAACGATATTAACCCTGGGAATATAACCAATTACCGACTACCTATCGGTGCTCTTATTAATTTAGATAGTATCAACCTATGGTTTAAAGTTTCCGCAAAAACTATTAAAACTTTACCTGCTCGTTATGCATCAACCTTTATTAAACGTCTAAGCATTCAAATAAATAACGTGTCAGTTCAAATAATTCAAGATTACAACTTCATATATAATGTATATAATGATGTTAATAATAAAGCCCTTACAAAAGGAATTGGTGGTGATTGGGTCGATAATAGTATTAAATGGACACACGCTGAACCTACTTCAGCAGCGGAAACGACAATTGTAGCTGCAAACGCTTTTGATAACGCTAATGCTATTATGACAGATTATCAACTCTGTATCAATAATTTTATCGGCATTCTCGGATCAGCTTCCACAAAAATTTTACCGACTGACAAGACAGGAGAGGTGGTTCTAAGTATTGAATGGGCTCCTGCTGCTGATGTGCTTGGTGCCGTTGAAAACGTAACAGTATTTACTGGCGCATCTTATGAGATTGATGAAACTTATTTAACTATGGAAGCCCTGTCATTCAGCGACGATACTTATTATAACTCTATCGGTGATAAAGATATAAAAATTGGATTTAATGATTATATATATACCTCGTTTGCTGAAGTAGAAAAGAAATCAAATATTAATGTTTCTACTTACGTATCTGCAGGTTCAATCGATCATATCCTTGGAACTTGCCGCTTCCCGCCTGCTACCACTGTTAGCAAAATGGTTGCTAATAAAGTACTAGCAGGAACAGGGACAGATAGTATATCACTTGCCGAATATCTCGGTAACCCTGTTACCAATACCGGTGATGGTGATGCATTTTTCTCGACATTTAACATGCAACGGAATTTATCCCATATTGATACATCACAATTTAGTATAAATAATAAAGCTTTAAATTATGGTGCGCTAAATTTATACGAGATATTCCAAAATAACTTGCTTGCTCTTGGTTATGAAAATGTTGATATATCTGCTAACGGATTTTATCCTGGTTGCCAATCCATTTTACATTTTTACAAGTATCACGGATTCCACATACAATCGCTTGAATTAATTAATAAAGATAGCTTTTATATTTCAGGGTTATCATCTTCAGGCTCCAGCTGTGCAATAAATTGGAGATGTTCCTTTAAAGGTACAACTAATACTGTTAAGATCGTACCTGTTATTATAGTTAAATTGTCTCGTGTTTTACATCTTAAAGCTGGTAGATTGGTATTTGTCGAATAATGCCTATTATAATGTATTTAATTTAGCCAATCTTCGATTTTCTCGGCGTCTTTCATTAATAGCATCTTTATTTTGCTGATAATATTGTTTTAGTTTTTGTGAAAGTATCTCCTTATTTTGCTGATATTTTTCTTTTTTTTTTTGTTTAATATCATCTTTATTTTGCTCACGCCATTCTTTATGATATTGTTTTTTACTTTTATTTAAACATCTTCCAGCAACACCAACATTTAATTTTTTTATAGCATTATATTTAATTATATATTCGCCTTCATATATCCCAGCATCTTCACGCAGGGCAACCTCAACTTCGTCAATTATTTCATATTTCCATTCGTCCCAACCACCATTATCACGTATATACTTATAAACTTTGTAATTATATTTACTATGCTTAATATTATTACATCTTATCTTATGATGTCTCATTCTGTCCTTAATATCTTCCGTACTTCCAATATATATCATATCATCATTAATAGCATCTTTTTTAATCAACTTGTAAATATATACGAACATACTTTATAATAATTAAAATTTATCAATTTTTATTTTTCTCCCCTTATAGTATAAGTAATACGTAACAATATATGGCATTTCTACTACCATTAGGAGAAATTATCTTAGAAGGACTGGCTGCAGGTGCTGCGACAAATATGGGTAAAGAGGTATATGATACTTTTGCCCCTAAATTAAAAGATGGGGCAAGTGACTTAATAGGTAAAAAAATAGGCGGATACGCACACGATAATCCAAGCGGATTTGTTGCTGAAACATTAAATAAATCTTATCAATATTCTAATAGAACACCTCATACTGCTCATCAAAATGGGCATCCAAGACGAGGTCACCGAAGAACTTAAAATAAAATTGAGTACATAATTATTTTTTTCCTAAAATTTTATAACTTTTTATAATTTTCTAAATATTTTTTAATTATGTACTCAAATTATTATCTTTACATATACTAGAAGAATTAGATATATGACCATTGGAAACTTCAGCAGTGGTTTTGGCAATCAAAACGTAACTCAATTTGGTTTCGATTATAACGAACATAAACCTACAGGGCAGCTCGATGATGTCAAAGGTAACTCTTTTCATTTACCTTTTTCGAGACAAGCTGTTCATATTGAAAAAAAACATAATTATCCTGTTATACCGGAAATATCTGGTCATTATCACGACGAAGATTATAATAATATACCATTAAACAAAACCAATCCAACTATAGCTGTTTTTAATAATTTGTACAACTTCAATCCTACACATCGTGAGATGTCGTATTACCATCCTCACGAAACTGATAAACTTTTTCATCATAATATATCCAGACCTCGATTTGAAAAAGAAATTTTACGTGATACATCAATTCCTGATGAAATTAATGAGATTAAAAAAGATAATGCAGTAGATGCCCATAAATTACCAGAGCATTCTTTCACTATTAAACGCCGAGCAAGAACATAAAATAATATTATCTAATAATAGAATGGATTATAAAATAATTAGATTAAATAGCAATGATGCTGATATAACAACAACTGATAAAAAACATTTTTTGTTTTTTTTAAAAAAACCAATTATATTAAATGATGAATATGTGTTGCAAGTTAAAGAATTTTTAGTAGATAGTACTTATACTACCTCAGCCCGTGTGGTATCTGCCCCCCTTATTCAAGATATGTATATAAGATTTAACAATAGCGACTGGGGGAATACTTCATACGGCATTTATACATTTTATTCACAAGATGCAACAAATACATTAGTTTTTGAAGTTTATGATAATGCTGGAACTAAACAAGCGAGATTGCTTTCAGTTACGACTAATTTTAATATGAATTATTTTGATGGTTCATTTACAATCTATTTTCAACCATCGCCTCCATTCTGGGCAGTCGTGGGCAATGGGACATTAACGCATCAAACATTAGGTTTAAATTTTATTTGGGGAAAAGCAACTGACTTTGTAACCGGAGCGACACAAATAAGAGTTCTTGTAGAGCCATCTATGGGACGCAAATATAAAGTTAAAATAGATAATATACAACATAAACCTTACGATTATTGTAATAGTAACCAAGAATATACTGCGAGAATTATATTTATGCATCATAATAATATACCAATTAAAAAAGTAAAAGATGCTAATTATTTATTAACATTACCACCACAGATTTTATCAAGCATTAAAATATCAATTGAAAGTGAAGATGAAGCTCTTGGATTAACTGGCGTCGGTGATAATTTTAGTTTATGTTTATTTTTATCAAAAAAAAAATATATTGTAATTATATAGGATACATATGGAAATAACAAGGCTTAGAAAATGTAAAAATATATGGTTAAATACAATCGATTGCACTATTACTAATGGCGGAACAGATGCTACAAGAAGGGTATTTAAATTTCAACGCATGCCTTTAATACAGGTTAAAAATAAATCATATTTAAAAGTTAATAGTATAACTTTAAGTGGTGCTGGTCATCAAAATGCAACAGGACATAACTGGACGATTAAAGTAATTGGTCTTAAATTTAATCAAGATAGCTATTATAACAGCGATAATAATGCAAATCCTACTATTGCTATGTTTAACTTCGATACAAAATACACAATACAAAATGGATTGTTAGCATTAGAACTGGAAAAACAAGATATCGTTAATTTTTCATTAGAAGTATTTAACGAAGCTGGTGAAGGCTTAGTGAAGACTACGCAGCCAATTGAAGCTCATATAAATATAATTATCGAGGAGTTTGATGATTATTAAATATTATACATATTGTGGTGAAGCTTGATTGTAACCTCCTGACGAAGATGATTTATACGAAGCTTTCGACGATGACGAAGCTTTAGATGAAGCTTTAGATGAAGGTGACGAAAGTTTTGATGAAAAAAATTGTTCATTATCTACTTTGTTTTTTATAACTAATAGTGCAGGGTTCATAGTACGTGGCGGAGGTCTTATTGCTGCAAGATTAGTTTTTACATCCGCTTTTAAATACTTTTCTTTCAATTTAAACTTTTTAAATTCTTCTTTCTTTGGTTGTTTATTATTTTCTAATATATATTTAAATTTAAGATATATATTCATATTATTTGACGATTTATCTTTCATAGTTTCGAGCTTTTTTACAAAATTTTCAAAATTTATACCTGCTTTAGCTATAAATTTATCATATAATTTTTGTTGATTACCAGTTAGTAATTGATACATATCATTTTCGTATTCATTTTTTTCGGCAATAGCATCAGCATCAGCATCATATGATTTTGACATATCAGTTCCTCCACTTGCGTTACTTGCGTTACTTGGCGGAGTACGTGATGATGATGGTCGAGGAGGAACTGATATGGTTTTAGTTTTTTCAATAAAATCATTTATACGTTTTATATATTTATCGTAAGTTTTTTGTTTAATATTTTCACTTTGTAACATCTCTTCTAAGTAATCATATATATCATATCCTCCTTCTTGGTCTTTAATATATTCTTGTACATCTTCAGGAAATAAATAAAGTAAATATGAATTATCAGGTTTTGATGATTTAGATGATGAAGATTTAGATGAAGAAGATTTTGCCGATGATGAAGCAGAATTAAGTAAGCTTTTATTGCTTGTTTTTGCTGGTGGCGGTAGCGGCGGTAGCGGCGGTAGCGGTGGTAATGATACTTTTTTTGTTGCTGCTGGTGGAGAAACTGAGCTGGATTTAAGTTTTGTTGTTTTACCACTTACGTAACTTGCCTCAGTTGATTTAATTTTACCACTTCTTACAAGACTATTATAATAAGCTTTGCCTACCATTTTGCCAGTTAAGGGGTTTATTATTTTATCCATATCTAATATTATTAAATATTTTTATTTATGAAAAAAGATTTATTATTTATTATTTGCGACGCATTATTTTTATAAACATTTTTAGGAGCATATTGAAGTACTATATTTAATAAATCCGCAAAAGAAAAGCGAGCATTTGTACCATTTAATTGTCCAAGCTCTTCTTTTATTGCAACCATTTTTGATGCTATATCAATATCTGTTAAATATTCGTTCCAACCTCCATATATCTCTGGTACAAACGCATTTATTATTCTGTAATAATCTTCGAAATATACGCTTCGATGTGTTACATCTTTTGCCAAACCAAAATCATACAACATTATATTATATGGACAACTTTTTAGATAAAAATTAGTTCTTGATATTTCATATTTATAATATCCTTTTTCATTATTCTTTTGATATAAGAAATTACCATAATGTGCGTCGTTATGTATCATATTAAATTTAAATTGGAATGTTGCTAAAGATATAAATATTTGTATTAATAAATTAAAATACAACTCTTCAAATCTTTTTACGAGATATAAATCACTTGTATTTAATAAGCTTTTTAAATCCCCATCACAAAGCTCATTTACGCTCACTAAACTATTCTTATCATCCTTGTCTTCGCATAAATGGCTTGTATATATTAACGGAAAATGTTTTGTTTTCTTTGTCTTAACTAAATCATTTGTTAATATTTCCATTAGTACTATTTCATTTAAATTTTTCTTATTCTTATTAGTTACTTTTGATACAACTAATAATTCAGGTACGTTTATTATTTTTGAAAGATATATTGTCCCATAAACACTCCTTGAACCTATTTGCTTGTCTAAAATTAATTTATTTGAAAGGCTCATATAATTTTTGCCCATTATATTAATATTTTTTAAACATTCCTTCTCATCTATCTTATCTAAATATATTTTTGCCTTATTATATATTTTTAAACGATTTTCTAACGTATTATTAATAGGTAATATATTAATATCTATGTCATTTGCCAGAATAGTAACAGGAGGAGTATTTTCTGCAGGAGGCTCTTCTAATCTTTTTAATATTTCTTTACCTAATTTCGTTGTTCTTTTTACTGCTCTTCCAGTTTTTGGATTTATTAGGCAATCATGTTGCGGATTTGAATTTTCTTTCATAATTTTTTTACCTATTCTACTTGTAATCTTAACAGCTCTACCTGAAACAGGGTTCAATACGCAATCTTTATTCATATTCTAATATATGATAATAAAAAAAAGAACTAACGTAACTATTCGTAACTATTCGTAACTATTCGTAACTATTCGTAACTAACGTATCAATTTTTTTTTATTATGATAATATTCTAAGCTTTTTGCACGACAAGTCCTGCAATTCTTCCAATAAAAATATCCATTTAGTGATATATCTGTATCATTCGGCTCATAATCATTAAGACATTTTGAACATTTTACAAATTTTACTTTGCCAACTAAACGTTTTTTCTCATCTTCTGTAAAATCCCTTCTTTTCTGATTAGTCATTTAATATTAATAAGAAGTTTTGTTTATATATCTTCATATTATGTTATATTAATAAATATATATTGTAAATATACCCCCTCTAATTTTCCCCCTACTTTCCCAAAAGTCCCTCCTACTTTTCTTTCTGGTCTGTTTTTGGTTTCTTTTTGCCTTTTCTATTACCATATTCTTTTATTTTTCTTATAAAAAGTAGGGGGAAAAGTAGGGGGGAAGGGGGTATAATAAAAACAATTTAGAAAAAATGTAAAGTTATTTTTTATTATAGGAAGTATTTTTGGAGACCTCCCCCCCCCTACTTTTCCCCCTCATACCCCCTAATATATATCTTTAATCACCTTCGTCAAAGACTTTAACATTTTCATCAAGAACTTCATTATATACTTTTAACCACTCCCCCACCCCCTCTTTATCCAACTTCAAATATCTTCCGTGATGCCCTTTTGGAATAATCATTTCAATCCCTGTCTTTTTATCTGTAATATGCCCTATAAACTTATCATAAGTATATGCCTGTACCTTACCCCATTCGCAATAATTTTTATAATCATTATACAATTCTTTTGGTAATACCTTAACATATTCCATACCATTATACTTAACCCATTTATTCATATATTCATTACATTTAACCCCATCATCGCTTACGATATGATGGATATATTTCTTATAATTCTTGCTATTAACTCCTTGCTGTCTGCGATATGCTTTTGTAATAGGGCGTTTAACTTGAAAATCCATAGGCGACCAATCACATTTAACTTCATTTTTTAGGTACATATAAAATAACTTTTGGTTCATTCTGTCTTCCATACATTCATATAATTTTTTAAAATATTCTCCATCACCTTTCTTACAATCGCTGGTTTCAATTATAGCAAATCTGCGGTCTTTATCATCAATATCTAAAATATCTTTGTTATTAGTAAGCATAATAATATTAACATAGTTAGTGAATGTATTAGCATCAATATTCTTTTTTTCAATAGTTATTGTTGGTTCAGTAATAAGATTTTTTAAATCTTCACAAAACTTCTTCATCTCTGCAGATGTTTCTTCAACAATCAATAAAAGACATTTAGCGAGTACACTATTAAATCTTCCAAAAATCCTATCAGGTTTATGGATACTTTTAGCGAGTTCCATACCTAAAATACATTCACCGAAAAAGTTAGTAAAAGTATTACGACCTGTTCCGTGTTCCTCATTATAAAACACTAACGCAACTTGTGGGCGTTTTTCTGGGTCTTGTATCATTCTGCTTAACCAATTAATAAAGTACTCATAATATTCCTCATTACCGCCACAATATACAATTTTAATATGGTCTAAAATAGTTTGAATACGAGTATAATCAATATCACAATCTAACTCAACATTATCCGCTTTATATCCATTAAAAATATTCTTATGATATTTGCTCTGCCTTTCAGTTAATCCTTTGGGGCAAAACACTAAACCTTCATAAGATTTTTTATTAGGGTCTTTCCGCCATTCTTCCATAAACCCTGTGGTCTTATAAACATATTTTTTAATTCTTTTATCAAAGGAACATTTTTGATACTGAAAATGTCTTGTTTGTTCCACAAAATCGCCAACTTTTAAATATTGTTCTGCTTCATTAACTTTAACTAAATCAAAAACTTCTCTTTCAACTAATGGTGTACGATAATAACACGTGGGATTTTTAATAAAACAAAACTCTTTTTCAAAATCTACTTTCATTTCTGCATAACCTTTCTTAATATTCTTGTTATAATAATCTTCATCATCTTCCTTTAATAATGAAAGGAGATGCTTATAACCCCTTTTAGGTTTCCCATCATTAACAAATAATTTAATATAAGTATCCATATTCTTTTTATAATCATAAGCATCTAAACATTTTTTGGAGAATGCTTCGCATATATTAAAGACATCATTTTCGTCCCATTCATATTTTAATCCAATTCCAATAATACACATAATAACTTCTAACCAATCTCCATATTCTTTCGCACGATTAACATTTAATTTATCAACATAAGTAATAATAGTTTTCTTAAAATATTCACTTCGTCGCATATTGCTTTCTTCTTCTTGCTCTTCCTCATCATCAATCTTAACAATCTTATCACCTTTTACTTTTAATTTACGAGATGCCTCACATATTTGCTCTAAAACGCTTTTAACAGGAGCAAAGTTCAAATCCCAATCTACGAAATCCTCTTCAATATACGATACGAGATATTTAGTAATATCGGCGTTACCATCAGGCTTAAACTTAGGAATACTTTTTGTTTCATCATCAACAATTTTCTTATCAGTATATATGCTCGTAAGAAATCTATTTTTAGAATAAACTCCCTTATCAAACCCTTCAATACCAAGTTTTTCAAACATACCCAACATATTAGAAGCAGACATTCTAACTTTATCAACGGCATAATGCACCGAATGCTTATATCCATCTTTACTTTTATATTTTCTTTTAATTGCGTGAATATCAGCGATAGTTATACCTGCCTCCACAAAACACGTGAGAATTAATTGTTTATTTTTAAGTATATCTGCCTCCCAATCAGCGTCGGTATAATTAAGAGGCATAACAGGGTCGCAATCTAAATATGGTTTAACCTGACGTCCGCCATTAACACTCTCAGCAGGTATTGTTAAATTACTAATTGCATTTTTATAATTTTCTTTATTAACATCAGTTAATTCAATAATTTTTCTTTGATTAAACAAACATGCTAAATATACTTTATTAAAACTCATCTACTAATATTATATATAATTAAATTACCCTTATATGTTATTAAGAAGATTAAAAAATAAATCATTTTTTACAAATTATCGACCACAATTTTTTCAGCGAGTTTTTCCGCTTTTTTGCGTTGATACCATGCCTTTTTATATTCTTTATCTCTCGCAATAGCTTCGGGAGAATACATACCGATACCAAGTTCTTTTTGCTTTTTATGTAGTGCGTTACGAGCATCTAACAATTTTTTACGGAATTCTGGGTCATTATAATATTTTTCCATAACTTTTTTGTTATATTTTTCATAAAACGCTTTACGACTATCATCGTCTTTGAAAGAAGCAGGAGGCATTTAAACCTTATAAGATAAATATATATCTTCTTAATTCCTTATATCAATTTTTATATATTTTCCAAAATAATTGTAGGTTTTTTTACTTTATTGGTGTAATTATCGTTATTGCCGATGACACCATTCAAATGTATGGGGACTGCCCTGTTATTGTTATAAAATGACTTACTTGCTGATAATTTATATCTCGTCGGAATCTCCTCAAAATCGCAGTCTTGTATCAAATTATCATATTTTAAGATTAACATATTATATTTATCTGCCGTAATTACATTCTCATCGTCAAAAGCATCTATTTCTTGCGTAAGCGTCATAAAAGATTGTGATAGTTTTTTAAACTGCTCTGCTTTTTCACTTGCCTTGATGCTATTGTTTAAAGACACTATCAATACGCTGACGGCATTAACGACTATATTTGGTATCTTCATTTTTGTCGCATCTTCACTGATGCTATTTATAATACACATAGCGGAAGAAGTAAGCACAAGTGGAATACTAAATAAAAATTTAATAAAACTCCAATAACTACAAGCAGAACTACATACTAATACGAGGCATTCACTCTTATCCAGTAATTTTTGTAATTTATCTTTATGGTTTGTCATCTAATATAATAAAATAAAAAAAATAATAAAATGAGTACATAATTAATTTAATTCTAAACTTTTCTAAACTTTTTATAATTTCTAAATATTTTCTAATTATGTACTCATTTTTTAATTCGCTCTTTAAGTAATGCTAATAGTTGTGCATTTGCCTTATCAAGGTCGTCAAATAGCTTCTTTTTTTCTTTAAGAATTCGGTCTAAGTGTTCCAAGCATTCTTCTTCATCTTTCGCTAACTCTTTAATACCATCATTAATACTTTCGACATATTTCCGCATATAATTTCGTTGTTTTTGTTGCTTTTCTGTTCCTTCTCCTGCTTCTTTACGGGGTCTCCCGGCTCTTTTCTTCTCAGGCGCTCCTGCTTCTGGGGGTGTTTTAGGTTTAGGGGGCATATCTATTTTAGGGGGCATAATTAATTATTAATTACTCTAATATAACAAAATAAAAAAAATTTTAATAGTTAAAAAACGGATTTTCCTTTACAACTATTTCTTGTTTAATAGTATCTTTTTTAGCTTTCTCTTTTTTTGGTGCTTTAACACGCTCTTCAATTACTTCAACTTCTTCCTCATCACTACTCGCCTCCATGATAATTCTTTTAATAATTTTCTTTTTCTTTTTTTCTTTCGGTTTGTAGATTATTTGCTCTTCAACCTCAGGTTCGCTGTCAATAAAGTCAGGCATAGGTGCAGGAATATCTAAAGTTCGTGCTGATTTTGCTTTTGTAACTGATTTTGCACGAGGTTTCTTTACTTTTTTAGTAGGCTCAACTTCTTCCTCAAATACAATTTCTTCTTCAACCTCAGGAAGAGGCTCTGTTGGAAGAGGTTCAGGAGCAATTTTTGATGCTTTCTTATTTTTCTTTGCTTCACGTGCCTTCTTTAGCAATTCCAAGCGTTGTTCATAAGTTAGCATATTTATCTATCTATCTATTATACTATACTCATAGAAAATAATTTTTATATAAAACGCATTTGTTTTTTTTTCTTATTTAATACTTCGCCAAACTCAGCCATAATCTGGTATTCACGTCGTTCCAGGTCCTGTTTATTATCGCATGGGTACTCTTCATGTAGGGTCATTTCCCAATCATTCCAGTCATCAATATATTTATATAAATTACAACGTGAGCTATAATTTTTACTATCGTGTTTATGCTTCGAGTATCTACTTTTTAATGTTTCAATCGTCGAACCAACATAAATTTTAGAGGTATCGTTCTTATTTTTAATAAGATAAATTTTACCCTTAGAATATCTCTCATCTATCATTTAATAAATCATAAGATATTAATTTTTACTTTTTAGATGCTATATCCGTACTTTCAATTATTCGTCATCTTCTATTTTTCTTCTTCACTATCGCTTTCTTCTTCACTATCACTATATTCTTTATCTTCCATTTCTCCTTCAAATTCTTCTTTCAGCATATTCATCAAAATATGATACAAAAGACATTTATATATCCTCTCACCTTCTTTGTCTTTAATAATACATATCACTTCATCGTCGCCGTAATCATCAGCAATCTCTTTCAAAATCTCAAAGATTCCGTATGACTTTACAATAATCTCTGTAAAATTGATATCTGCTTTTATTACGGCATCATCAGTAAGCAAGTGTAGTTTATCATAAGCATCATCATCATTTTTATCTCTGTTATATTCATTCCAGTATTTAAAGTCTTGCGTAATATCTTTCCACATAACAGAGTTCTTCATCATAGTAATAGCATCGGTGTTAGTCATCGTGTGATAATATAATATAGTAAGACGACTATCAATTTTTACTTTTTATATTTAATTATTTGAAGATGCAATAACATATTGTCCAAAATTAAAGGTAGCGATTTCTCGGTACAAAAAATTAGTTTAAACTGCGATATAAATCGATTATCTAATTTATTAACTATACCCTCAATATTTCTGTAGGTTATACAAGTCATTGGCGGTAGATCAGAATCAATCCATTCGATCACGTTCCCGATGCCTTTGGTATAAATACTGCCATCGTTCGAAATTTCATTGTGCGTATTATTAGTAAAAGTTAAATTTGTGCTAATAATAATTTTAGAAAAATTCATAATATTTACATAAGTATCACTTACGACAGGAGCATTATTTAACGGAACCAAACGCTCAAAATATCCATACATATTTGCCGTAGTTAGATTAGGAAAAATCAGCGTACGTATCTCTGTAATAGTCCCTGCGTCATTATTGTATGGTATTGGATTTGTAAAAGTTTGGATTGGAAGAGAATTACTTATGATAATTTTATTTGTATAATTTTGTTTTGCAAATTCAATCTTAGAATTTGTAGCTGTGCTATTAGCATTTATCATCGTAATTAAATTATCAATATTATAAAATCCATCGGCGACCGAGACATAAGTTGTTGTTAAACTTTGAAAAGTTGTCGTTGCAATTGTCTCGGCCTTATAAAATTGCATTTTATCTAATCTTATAACATTGTCTCCGTATGGATATGACCGAGATAATATTCTAACTTTATAATATTTATACGGAACATTCCCCAACACACTTAATATTATATTTTTGCTTGTGGTATTCGCTAAAAATGTCATCACGTTATCACTAAGAGATAAGTTAGTATAGCTAATATTATCAATTGAACCTTCAACAGAGAATATTATACTTACATCAAAATTAAAACCCTGTGCGGTAGTGAAAGACATGCTGATCGATACTTTTTGTAATATAAAGGCATCAACCCAATTTGTAGTCGTGTTTTTATGTATTTTAATATAATAGATAGCACCTGCGGAACTCTCCTCGAATTGGAGATAGTTATTATTAAATCCTGAGCGGAAATTTGTTCTTTGTATCTTATTTACGAAAATCGCCTGACCTTCAGGCGTATATCCCAAAATGATATTAGGCGTACCATAAAATACAGAATAATCAGTCCCTACCAGTGATTCTTCCATAGTTTCGAGCGAAGAGCCACGAATAGCAATATTTAAAAAAGTACTCGTACCGATATTATGTGCTAATGATCCATAATTTGTACCTACATCAACTAAACTATTTGTATTATATTCTGGTATAAAACTACTTACACTAAAAATATTATTATGTAATGCCTCGCTGATATTATATGCCGAGTTTAAATATTTAAAATCAACTAATTTTACACTAAGGCGTTCCTTATCATTACATTCGATAGGATAGTCAAGATTTATTGTTATTTCATTCGCATCATTTTTAGTTTTTTCAATAAAAAAATTAAACACACTCATCTATTATTAGTAAATATAAAAAAGACTATAAGTTTAAATATTTAGGGTCTCTTTCAATTACTTTATCCCACCCAACCCGAATTCTATTACCAGGCTGTTCTTGTTTATGAACTGAAAGAATTAACGAACCATACTCAATATTCATAACCTTATCATAATACTCTAATATTTCTTCTTTTGTAAAATAAGCACCTAATTCAGTTGCTATATTATCAACAATATACTCACGATTAGCACTTTTTAAAAGCACAAAAATATCTGACTGCTTTCGCACCAATGCAGGAATACTTTTATAATTTTGTGATATATAAATTAAATTAATTCCTACTAATTTATCGCTAATATGCCGTGATTTAACACTCAATCTGTTAAAAAAATTATTTTTACTATTACCGAATGCTGATGTTGAAATTAAATCATCTAACACAAGGAAAACCATTCTGGGGTGATATAATATATTCCCATCTGCATCTTTTGGAGCATCTGGATCTTCTGCTGGATTGATAAAAGATTTAAACTCTAATAATTGTAGTTCCTCATCAGTCATATTTGCAATATTACTTTTCATAAACTTTTTATAAACACGTCGATACTCGTTATATTCTTCAATAGTATCTCGCTCAGCAAGCAAACTATCATAGATTTCATTTAATCGCTCGTCGATATTATCTTCCAAATCAATTCTGTCGTCGTCGTGGAGAGATTTTAAAGTTGTTAATATATTATTTTGTTTGCTTCTTGCGGTGCCACCTGCACACCAGATCACACGTTGCCTCACACTTTCGCCTGTACTACTAACAAAACCTCCGCCATTCTCATAGGCTGTTAAAAGTTGTACAATGTTGGTTGTCTTACCACCATTCTTGACCGCACACGAAAGAATAATATTATATGTTGGTGGTAATGATTTATCTCTTGGTTGCGGAGGTTCATACTTATCAAACTTGCGAATATCACTATTAACACTCTTTAATTTTTTTAATTTTAAACCAGTACTTTCGCAATCGCAAACTGCCTTGCCGAGTGGGCATACTTTCGTTTGCATTATTAAAAAATAATCTATCTATTATATAGCGAGATTTTTAAAATTAATACAATATTATCTTCGCTAAATATCAATTTTTATTTTCTATGCTATATTTAAGATGGATAAAATAAATCTGCCTGATTATTACACAGATGAAGATAAAGCTAACTACCATGATATGATCTCTCGAGGTGAAGCGTTATTAGGTAAGCAAATTCCGCATTGTGATAAATTTTTACTCGATTTATCTGCTCGTATGACTATTAATCAAATTAAAGGATATCAAGATGAAAAAACAGATGATGAAGTAAAAGAACAACAACAAAAACACAAAGAAGCACAAAAACATGCTCATATAATTACACCTGACGACTTATACGAAGAAGGACAGAATCCATTAGAATTAAATCAATCAATAGCTAATAAAGAACATGATGAAACAGAAGAAGCTGGAACAGAAGTTACTGAAGCTACGGAAGCTAATCTAATATCTTAATTTATTTTTCTTCTTCCTTTCCTTTGTCACAAATTTTTTTTATAAAAATTGATAGTTCTTATTAATTAGATATAAGAGTTAGACACTATAATAATATAAATGGACATGGATAATTTTCAGTTGGAATTTGCTCGCATCAAATCGGTTGGAAATACTGCACAAATTTCAAAGGAACTAAAACAAAAATCTGCTGAGTTTAGACTTATGTATGATAAGATGTGTAAAAAAATAAGAAATGATAAGTATTTGGCTCATGCAAAAGATAGAATAAATAAAGCAAGAAGTGAAAAGAGAAAACTAATGAAAGACGCTGGCGAGTTGCCAAAAGTCGAAAGAGTTATTAGACACGTAGCACCACCGATGAATATTGAAGAAGTAGATACATCTATTAAACGTCAGTATGCTGATAATAAAAAATTGAAAGTATTAACTGAAAGTAGTATTAAAGCGTATGGCGATACTATTAAAGCAGTTTATTCAAAATATCATGATAAACCGATGAGCGATGATGCTGAAATTTTAAAATATTTGCGATGGGAAAAACATAATGCTAAAAAATTGTACAAACAGAATGAGTATATAATTCTTAATATTAAAGATATAGCCAAGCACTACGCATCAAAGATTTCTCTTTTATACTCTTTGTTTTCAAGATTTAATACTAAAAAACTTAAACAATTTAGAGAAATTCTTTATCCATATAAGACATCATTAGATAAGCATTATCATGAACATCGTAACGATTTGGAAATAGATAAAGACGAAGTAGATAAAATTTCATTTGAGAAAGCAGATATATTGGCTAATCTTGAAAAAATTGAATTTCCTCGTATGAAAATATTGTATCTTCTAATGTTTATGTTGCCTTGCCGAAGAATTGCAGATTACAGAATTACATTAATAGCAAAAAACGAAGAAGATATTAAGAATGAAAAATACAATTGGTATTATAACAATAAGATATATATAAATAACACAAAAAATAAACAAAAGATAGTATTAGATATTCCTGATGAAATTGTGAGTATTATTGATAGTGAAATAATTGGAAGTGAATTCCCCTCGAAACATCTAATATTAAACGCAACCGAACCATATATGAGTAAAATATTTAGTAATATGATGGTAAAAATATATGGTTCTAAATTTACTGCTACTGATATACGTAGAATATATGCGAGTTATAATCTAAAGATCGCAGGTAATAGTGGTGATGTAAAAACTATGTTAAAAAACCAAAATGAGATGGGACATAATCTACACCAGCACCTCCAATATTGCATTCCAACTAATACTTCTTAAGATTAAACCTTTTTAAATAATCATTATAGCTTTTAGATAAGCTTTTATAATTCCAAAGGATCCAGCGGCTAAGAGAAGCTGCTGACATATAATCATTCCAATTTTCCTTTGAATGACGTGATAAATAATTTTCCTTTTTATATTCATCTGCTGTAAGAGTGAAGTCGGTATATCCAGTAGCGCCGAAATGTGTCGTTTTAATTTTATGACGTTCTTCGTCATAAAATATAGCAGTATATTTTTTGTCATTTCGTTCGCTTTTAGTTAATTGCACATACATCTAATATATAATAAGAAAATATATTAATAAAAAATGAGTACATAATTAAAAAATATTTAGAAAATTATAAAAAGTTATAAAAGTTTTAAATAAATATAATTATGTACTCTTTTCGTTCTTATTAATATAAAAATTGATATAAGAATTAAAGGATATAATAAGGTAAATAAGGAATGTCGGAAATTGATGAAAGGTATAAACGGGGTATGATTTATACTATTAGGAATATCAAAGATGATACGATGATATATGTAGGCAGTTCAATAAATAATTTGAGTAAAAGATTTGATAATCATAAAAGATGTTGTAAAGTAGGTAAAAGTGGTATTAGTTTATATTCTCATATCGTTGATAATGATTGGAGTGGCTGGTATATTGAACTTTACGAAATGTATCCGTGTAATAATAAAAAGGAATTAAACCGAAGAGAAGGTGAAGTGATAAGAGAAATTGGTACGATAAATAAATATATCGCTGGAAGAACGAAGAAAGAATATAATCAAGAGTTTAGAGATGTAAAAATAAAATGGTGGAAAGATAATATAATAAGAATGACCGAACTAAAAAAACAAAATTATATAAAAAATCGTGAAGAAATTGCTAAAAAACAAAATGAAAAAGTATGCTGTAATATATGTGGAGCATTTTCATCAAAAAATAATTTACCGAGGCATCAAAAAACTAAAAAATGCGTATCTAAAAGTTTAGAATAAATATAATTATGTACTCTCTTCGTTCTTATTAATTATTTGTAGTAGATATTATTTCATTCATTTTAGCAGAAAGAAGAATGATAATTTTAAATATCTTTTAGAGAATTATGAGTATGTATTATAAAACGAGTACATAATTGAATTATTTTTAGAAATTTATAAAAAGTTATAAAAGTTTTAAATAAATATAATTATGTACTCTCTTCGTTCTTATTAATTAGTGAATGCA
>ENA-UOYK01000162-UOYK01000162.1-marine-metagenome-genome-assembly--contig:-NODE-162-length-25155-cov-3.421565_pt1 | contig 25155 bp, 28 predicted proteins | sample MGYA00238174_ERZ767213 | MGnify/ENA primary metagenome ERZ767213 (study PRJEB28944, sample SAMN06267167) | marine metagenome | isolation source: Columbia River Estuary | place: USA:Columbia River Estuary...
TTGCTTACATCGTCAGAAATCACAGGATCTATGAATGAATCTATTAATTTAGCTCTAAATCGATTAGAAACTTTGTGGGAATCTCCGAATAATAGAAGTTCATATGGTGCAGCTTTATTATATATAGCTACTGCTGGTACTGATTATGAAAATGCTACTTTCAATAATAATTTAATAAATTTCTTAAAATAAACATTTCTATCTTAAAATATTGTGGAATTAACATAAATACAGTTCCAGTTCTTGATTTATTTAATGAAGATAAAAACAGCGTTATTGGGAATAGGGCTTTTTCAAAAAAATATAATATAGTTATAAAATTATCTAAATATTTAATAAATTTTTATAAGAATTCAGGACTAGAGATCGTTACCAAACATATTCCAGGTCATGGCTGTACAAATATAGATTCTCATTATCATTTACCTAAAGTAAATTTTTCTTTGGACTATTTGAAAAAGAATGATTTTAAAACATTTAAAGAAGTAAATAGCTATTTAGCAATGACAGCCCATATTTTGTATGAAAAATTAGACCCTGATAAATGCGTTACTCAATCAAAGATAATAATTCACAGTATAATTCGGAAATATATAAAATTTAGAGGAATATTGATGTCCGACGATATTTGTATGAAAGCTTTATCAGGTGGAATTGTTAAAAATGCTAAATTGAGCCTCGATGCAGGTTGTAACTTATTATTACATTGCAGTGGAAAGATGGATGAAATGAAGAAACTTTCTTTAGTCGTGCCAGAAATTGATAATTTTACCTACAGAATAACTCAAAAAGTTAAGGCAAATTTTAATAAATTTAACTAAAGAATCAGTTAAATAAATTAAATGGATAGTATTGTTGAATTAAAACCTCTTTCAGTTGAGCATGTAGAACAAGTGGAAGATAAATTTAATCTAAACATTGATAATTACGAAGGTCCGCTAGAGCTGCTTTTAGATTTAGCAAAATCTCAAAAAGTTGATCTTATGAAGATTTCTATCGTTCAATTAGCTAATGAGTATTTAAAATTTATAAACAATATTAAAAAAAATTTAGAATTAGCAGCTGATTTTTTGGTTATGGCTACATGGCTTGCTTATTTAAAATCTAGATTATTATTACCTGATGACTTTGAAGATGATTTTTCGGCTATCCAAATGGCTGAAAAACTTAAAATGCAATTAAGAAAATTAGAGGCAATTAGATTCCTTTCTGACAAACTTGTTTCTCAAAAACAATTAGGAAGAGATATTTTTACAAAAGGTATTCGAGAAGGTATTAAAAAAATTTCAAATTCAAAATACGAAGTTTCTCTTTATGAACTTATTAAGTCTTATGCTGAAATAAAAAGAAAACAAAATTTTTCTATTATGAATATTTCAAAGTTGCCAGTTTATACAATGGAAGAGGCTATAAAAAAAATTACAAGTTTACTAAAAGAATTAATTGATTGGCGAGACATTAAAGACGTAGTTCCAGGATCATTTTCAGGATCAAAAAATTTAAGAAAATCAGGATTAGCAGGAACATTTGCAGGAAGCTTAGAGTTAGTTAGAGAAGGAAAACTAGCAATTATGCAAAAAAAAAATTTTGATAAGATATTAATTAAAGCTAAATAACTATGTTAAATAAAAATAAAGATGCAAAAAGATTAATCGAAGCTATTTTATTTGCAGCCGATGAACCTTTAGATATTGAAACAATAAAATCTAAAATTGAACTAAATGTTGATATTTTAAAAATTTTAAAAGAATTACAATCGGAATTTATTGAAAGAGGTATAAATCTTTACGAAATTTCTAACAAATGGTCTTTTAGAACTGCTGAAAATTTATCAAAAAAAATTGCAAGTGAAGTTGTTCAGCAAAGGAAATTATCAAAAGCCACAATAGAAACTTTAGCTATCATTGCATATCATCAACCAGTAACCCGTTCTGAAATTGAAGAGATTAGAGGAGTTTCATTTAGTACTGGAACTTTAGAAATATTATTTGAACTTGGATGGGTAAAACCACAAGGCAGAAAAGAAGTTCCCGGTAAACCTTTATTGTATGTAACGACTGATGTTTTTTTAAGTCATTTTAATTTAAAATCTTTATCAGACCTACCTAACTCAGAAGAGTTAGCTTCCGCTGGTTTAATAGATAGTCGTTTGGATAGATCTATTTTTGGTACTAATAAATTTGCCAAAGATGATTTGGACAAGCAATCTAAAGAAGACATTTTTACCAATATAGATGACATGCTTTCTGGAACTTTAAATCAAAAAGACAATTAATTATTTGTAAAAAAATATTATTTAATATATAATTTTTCTATGGGTCTTAGTTTTTGGCATATAATTATAGTTGTAATAGTAGTTGTCCTTTTATTTGGCAGAGGAAAAATATCTGATTTAATGGGTGACGTTGCTAAAGGTATTAAAAGTTTTAAAAAAGGTATGTCTGATGACCAGTCTTCAGATAACAAAGACCCTAAAGATAAAGATAAAGATCAAAATTCTAAGTCAAATCACTAAAATAATTTATGCCACAAATAGGGTGGTCAGAAATTTTAGTTATCATTCTAGTGGCAATTTTAGTTATTGGGCCAAAAGATCTTCCAGTTGTTCTTAGAAAATTTATTCAAATAAAAAATGGAATAAAAAATTATGTTAATTCTTTTCAAAAAGGAATTGATGATATTGTTCAGGAACAAGAAAAGGATATAAAAAAAATAATAGATATTAACCCTGAAGAAAAAAATAAAAAGAAACCAGAAAATATTTAATTTTTATTTTTATGAGTGACAATAATGATCAAAATCAATCAAGTATAACAGAGCATCTTTTAGAACTGAGATCTCGAATAATAAAAAGTCTTATTTTTTTTGCAATAGCTTTTATAATTTCTTATATGAATGCAGATAAAATATATGATTTTTTGTTACAACCATACGTTAAAGCTCTCGGAGTAGGTCAGATAGGGACTAAAAGGTTAATTTTTACAGCACTACAAGAAACTTTTATTACCTATTTAAAATTATCTTTTTTTTCTGCTCTCTTTTTTTCTTTCCCAGTTTTTTTAATTCAAATTTGGAAATTCATAGCTCCTGGATTGTACCAAAATGAAAAAAAAACGATTTTACCTTTTATTGTTGCAACTCCAGTTCTTTTTATAACAGGTGCTTTATTGGCGTATTATTTTATAATGCCTTTGGCTATTAAGTTTTTTTTATCATTCGAAACTTTAAGTACACAGACAAGCATGCCAATACAATTAGAAGCAAGAGTAAGTGAGTATCTTTCATTAATAATGGTTTTTATGATTGCTTTTGGCCTCAGTTTTGAATTGCCAGTGTTACTAATTTTACTAGCAACTGTTGGTTTTGTTGATTCCAAATATTTATCCGAAAGAAGAAGATATGTTATTGTTATTATATTTATTGTTGCAGCAGTTATTACTCCTCCAGACCCGATTAGTCAGATAGGATTGGCCATTCCATTGATGTTTTTATATGAAATATCTATTTTAATTATTAAATATTTAGAAAAAAGTAAAAATGATAAATCTTAAAAATTTTAGAGAAAACCCATCTCTTTATAAAAAAAAATATAAAGAAAGATTTATAAAAAACTCAGATCAATTGGTAGATGAAATTATTTCTTTAGATTCTTCCATAAGACAAATTTTAGAAAAACAGCAAAAATTACAAGAAGAAAGAAATAAAATATCTAAGGAATTGTCTATTTCTAAAGATAAAAAAAGTGAGCAATTCATATCTTTATCTAAAAAAGTTTTAAATATTAAAAACGATATTGAAGGTTATGAAAAAAATCTTTCTGAACAAAAACATAAAATAAATAATATTCTTCATAATTTACCGAATATACATTTAGATGATGTTCCAGTAGGCGAGGATAGTAAAAGTAATAAAGAAATAAAAAAATTTGGTAATATTAAAAATTTTAATTTTAAAATTAAGTCTCACGATGAGATTGGTTTGGAAAGAGACCTGATAGACTTTGATACCGCAACTAAGATTTCAGGAGCTAGGTATGTAATAACAAAAGGTAATATTGCTAAGTTAGAAAGAGCTTTAATAAATTTTATGATCGATACGCACGTTAAAGAATTTGAATATTTGGAAATGAATGTTCCAATAATTGTTAATGAAGAATCAATGTTCGGAACTGGTCAGTTGCCAAAATTTTCTAAAGAGCAATTTTCTTTAAATACAGGCTCATGGTTAATACCAACAGCTGAAGTTTCTCTTACTAATATTGTTAGAGATAAAATATTAAATTATGAGGATTTGCCACTAAGATATGTTGCGGCCACACCGTGCTTTAGAGCTGAAGCTGGAGCTGCTGGAAAAGACACAAAAGGTATGATGAGACAACATCAATTTTATAAAGTTGAACTAGTAAGTATTGTAAAACCAGAAGATAAAAATAATGAACTTGAAAGACTTACTAACTGTGCAGAGACTATACTTAAAAAATTAGAGATACCTTATAGAGTTATTTTACTTTCATCTGGTGATATGGGTTTTAGCGCAGAAAAAACTTATGATCTTGAAGCATGGATACCATCTCAAAATAATTATAGAGAAATATCTAGCTGTTCATCTTGTGGTCAATTTCAGGCAAATAGGATGATGGCGCGTTTTAAAGATTTAGAAAAAAAAATTGACTATGTTGCTACATTAAATGGTTCTGGGCTTGCTATAGGAAGAACATTGATTGCTATAATAGAAAATAATCAAAATGAAGATGGTTCAATTAATATTCCCCCTGTTTTACATAATTATATGGGCGGAATAAAAAAGATTTAATTTATATATAATTAAAAAAACCAAAAAATTATTGTATTTGATCAGCATCTAGTATAATTAACCGCATTATGTCAGCTTCAGGTTTCGCACAATTTATCCCTCTAATTTTAATATTTGTAATTTTTTATTTCTTATTAATTAGACCTCAGCAAAAAAGAGTTGCAGAGCACAAGCTAATGATTTCAAAGCTAACTAGAGGTGATACGGTTGTTACTGCAGGTGGAATTGTAGGGAAAATTTCAAGAGTTATTGATGAAGAAAAAGCAGAATTAGAAATTGCCGACAATATTAATGTTAAAATTATAAGATCTACTATCTCACAAGTATTATCTAAATCCGAAACTAAATAAATTAGTAGTGTTAAATTTTTCCAGATTAAAAATTGGATTTATTATTTCTTCAATTTTATTCTTTTTCTACATTTTTTTAGGAAATTTTAACTTTATAAATAAAACAAATTTATTTTTAGATAAAAAAGTAAATTTAGGTCTAGATCTTCAAGGCGGTTCATATTTGCTTTTAGAAATTGATATGAATCCTCTAATTAATAAAAAATTAGAAGAAAAAACTGTAGATTTAAAAAAAAAATTTAATGAAAAAAAATTAGATTTTAAAAATTTAAATATTTTAAATAATAAAATTACTTTTGAAATTAAAAATTCTTCTCAAAAAGAAATTGCTATTAATTTAATTAATAAGACAAATAAGGATGAAAATATTTTTTCTAGAATTAACAATAATAATATAGAAAATGCTAATAAAGATTTTGTTTATAAGATTGAAAAAGATTTATTCATTTTACAATTTAATGAAGAGTATATTAAGCGTCAAAAAAAAGATGCTATCAACCAATCTATAGAAATAGTAAGAAAAAGAGTAGATCAGCTTGGGACAAAAGAACCAACTATTCAACAAAAAGGAGAGAATAGAATAATTGTGGAGCTACCAGGATTGACAGATCCTTCGAGCTTTAAAAACATACTTGGCAAAACTGCACAATTAAATTTTAAGTTTATAAAAACTAGTAATAGCTCTAGCGATAATCTTGGCTTTGAAAAAGTTAAAAATAAATCTGACGGTTTATTTATTGAAGTTGAAAAAAGATTGATCGTATCCGGTGAAAATCTTACTGATGCTCAACCAGGTTTTGATAGAGAAACAAATCAATCTATTGTTAGCTTTAAATTTGATAACTTGGGAGCTAAGAAGTTTGCTAATGCTACAAAAGATAATGTAGGCAGGCCTCTCGCTATTATTCTAGATAACGAAATTTTAAGTTCACCAGTTATTAGAGAGCCTATACTTACTGGTAGTGGTCAAATATCTGGTGGATTTACGGTTGAGGAAGCTAATCAGTTAGCTATTTTATTAAGAGCTGGTGCTTTGCCAGCACCAATGAAGATAATAGAGGAAAGAACAGTTGGAGCTGATCTAGGCAAAGACTCTATTCGTTCAGGGATTATATCTTTTATTGCGGGTTTCTTGTTGGTGTTTGTCTATATGGTGTACGCGTATAAATTATTTGGAATTTTCGCAAATATTTCTCTTTTATTAAATATTGTAATTTTAATTTCAGTTTTGTCTATATTTGGATCTACTTTAACTTTGCCTGGTATAGCTGGAATTGTTCTAACTGTTGGTATGGCTATTGATACTAACGTAATAATTTATGAAAGAGCAAAAGAAGAATTAAAGATTGAAAAATCAAATATTATCGCTTTTGATATTGCTTACAGAAAATCATTATTAACTATAATTGATTCAAATTTGACGACATTAATTGCTGGCATTATTTTGTTTTATTTAGGCAGTGGGCCCGTAAAAGGTTTTGCTGTTACACTATGTGTCGGATTGATAACCTCATTTTTTACAGCTTTTACTGTTAGCAGATTAATGGTTTCAAAATATCTTATGGCTAATAAAGATAAAATTATAAATATTTAAATGACAAATTTTAATTTTTTAAAATATAAGTTTTTTTTTTTATTTGTGTCATCTTTTTTAGTTTTGGCTTCAATTATCTTAGTATTTACTAAAGGCTTAGATTTTGGCGTTGATTTTAAAGGAGGGACGACAATTGAAATCCGATTAGAAAAAAAAATTGAAATAGAAAATATTAGAAATTCTTTATCCAAACTTAAAATTAACAATTATTCAGTTAAAGAGTTTGGTGCAGTAAATGATTTTTTAATTTCTACTGATAATAGTATTTCGCCGAATGATATTAAAAATTTTATTGAAAAAGATTTAAAAGAAAAAATAACAATTAGAAAAGTAGAGACAGTAGGGCCAAAAGTAGGTTCCGAATTGATTAAATCTGCTATTTATTCAGTTTTGTTATGTTTTATCGCAATGTTTTTTTATTTATGGTTTCGTTTTGAGTGGCAATTTAGTTTCGGAGGAATAGCTGCTCTTTTTCATGACACAATTATTACTGTAGGAGTTTTTTCGCTTTTAGGATTACAATTTGATCTTACAATTGTTGCGGCATTATTAACTATTATTGGCTACTCAATTAACGATACAGTTATTATTTATGATCGAATTAGAGAAAATTTAAAAAAAGATAGCACTTCCGAATTGTCAAATTTAGTAAATGAATCTTTAAACAATACTCTTTCTCGTACATTAAAAACTTCGGGCACAACTCTTTTATCTATTATCGCTGTATTAATTTTTGGAGGAGAGGTTTTGAGAGGATTTGCTTTCGCTATAACTTTTGGAATTATAATAGGGACTTATTCTTCAATTTATATAGCTTCACCTATAGTAATGTTTTTTAAAGTTAAAAGAGATTGGTCGGTAAAAGTTGATAATACGCCTTAATAAAGATTTTGAGCTATAACCATTGTTAAAAGCATGGGAATAGACAAGATAGTATTTATTCTAGATATAAGCATTGCAGTTTTTGCGGATTTAGTTCTTATTTCAGGGTCGCATTCAACAATTCCTAAAGCTCTTTTTTGATTTGGCCAAATTACAAACCAAACATTAAAGGCCATAATTATGCCAAGCCACATCCCAATTCCTATTGTTAAGTTTTTAGCAGCTCCTTTAAAAGCTAATGCTTCATGAACGTAACCATTTAAGTAAGCAGTTATCAATCCAGTAATAATTGTCGAAAGGGCAGCCCAACGAAACCAAAATAAAGCTGTTGGAGCAATTACTTTACTAATAGCAGATTTTTGTTCATCAGGAATTTTTGGCATACTGGGTATTTGAACAAAATTGAAATACCACAATAATCCTATCCACATAATTCCAGACACAACATGCAAATATCTAAATATAGCGCTCCAAAAGTATCTATCATTTGCCCAGCTGTCGTTAAGATAAAATAGAACACCAAAAAAAATTAAAGTTGCAATAATAGAACTTAAAATTGTTTTTGGGAGAGATTGAAGAATATTACTAATTCCCATAATTTAATAATAACATAAAAAATAATTTTTTAAGCACTTTTTTTAGAAATATTTTTAGATAGAATTTTATTTAAAAATTCACCCGTATAACTACCCTTTACAAGGGAAACATTTTCCGGAGTACCTTCAGCTATAATTTTTCCACCTTTTACACCTCCTTCTGGACCCATATCAATGATCCAGTCAGCAGTTTTTATTACATCCAAGTTATGCTCTATAACCATGACTGTGTTTCCTTTGTTAACAAAAGTATGAAGAACTTCTAATAACTTTTTAACATCATGAACATGCAAACCTGTTGTCGGTTCATCAAGTATATAAATAGTTCTTCCTGTTGCTCTTTTTGAAAGTTCTTTTGCAAGTTTAATTCTTTGAGCTTCTCCACCAGATAGAGTTGTAGCCTGTTGACCAATTTTTATATACCCGAGACCAACTTTTTGAAGTGTTAAAAGCTTATCTCTTATCGATGATATATTTTCAAAAAAATCGACACCTTCATCAACAGTCATGTTTAAAACATCAGCAATATTTTTATCTTTAAATCTTATTTCTAAAGTTTCCCTATTATATCTATTGCCTTTGCACACATCACACTGAACATAAACATCAGGTAAAAAATGCATTTCATAAGTAATTACTCCGTCGCCTTCGCAAGCTTCGCATCTTCCTCCTTTTACATTGAAAGAAAATCTCCCAGGTTTATAGCCTCTTGCTTTTGAATCTGGTAAATTAACAAACCATTCTCTTATAACCGTGAAAGCGCCAGAGTATGTTGCGGGATTAGATCTTGGTGTTCTTCCAATTGGCGATTGATCAATATCTATTATTTTATCTAAATATTCATAACCCTGAATCCCTTTGAAAGGTCTAGGCATATTTTTTGTTATAGTTTTATTAATCATTAAATTTAACGCTCTATAAAGTGTGTGAAGAACAAAAGTTGATTTGCCACTACCAGAAACTCCAGTGACTGCCGTAAAAGTTCCAAGAGGAATTCTTGCAGTAACGTTTTGTAAATTATTACCTGTTGCTCCGCTTAAAGTTAGATATCTACCGTCTTTTGCTTTTCTTCTTGTTTGAGGAATAGAAATATATTTTTTACCCGATAAATATTGTCCAGTTATACTATTTTCATTTTTTTTGATTTCAGAAGGAGTGCCCTCAGCGATAATTTCTCCCCCCTCAGTTCCAGCTCCTGGTCCAAGATCGATTATATAATCGGAGCTAAGCATTGCCTCCTCGTCATGCTCCACAACTATTACTGTATTGCCTAAGTCCCTTAATCTTTTAAGAGCATTTAGTAGTTTAATATTATCTTTTTGATGCAATCCTATTGATGGCTCATCTAGAACATAAAGAACACCTGTTAAACCCGAACCAATTTGTGATGCTAATCTTATTCTTTGAGATTCTCCACCAGACAACGTTCCAGACGATCTTGATAAATTTAAATAATCAAGACCAACATTTATTAAAAAACTTAATCTTTCATTAATTTCTTTTAAAATGTGTACTGAAATTTTATTTTCTTTTTCTGTTAAATGAGTATGAAGATTAGAAAACCATTCATGTGCACTTTGGATTGACATTCTTGAAACTTCACTGATATTCAGTTCCTTTATTTTAACGGAAAGAGCCTCTTCTTTAAGTCTCATTCCTTTACATCTCTCGCATTCCGTTTCGTTTTGAAATTGAGAAATTTCTTCTCTTTTCCAGTCGCTATCAGTTTCTAGATATTTTCTTTCTAAATTATTTACCACTCCTTCAAAAGATTTTTTGCTTGAATACTTTTCATATCCATCATCATAAGAAAATTTAATTTCCTCTTCTCCTGATCCATACAAAATAATATCTTGAATTTTTTTTGGTAAATCTCTCCATGGTGTTTCTAATGTAAAATTGTAATGTTTTCCTAATGAAGATAAAGTTTGAGCATAATACAAGGTTGAGCTTGAAGACCAGGGGACAATAGCTCCATCGATTAAAGTTTTTTTATCATTAGGAACTACTAATTTGGGATCTATATAAAGATCAACACCGATTCCTTCACACTCTGGACATGCGCCATATGGACTATTGAAAGAAAAAAGTCTTGGTTCTATTTCCTCTATTGTAAAGCCACTTTCTGGACATGCAAACTTAGAAGAAAATACTATTTTTTCATTTTTCTTAAATTCTTTAGGAAGATTTTCATTTGTAAAGTCCACATAAACAAGACCGTCAGACAAAGATAAAGTTGTTTCAATGCTTTCAGCAATTCTTTGCTGTTCTTTTTTATCATTAATAAAACCATCAACATATATATCTATGTCGTGTTTTATATTTTTATTTAGAGCAGGCGACTGGTCGATTTCATAAATTTTTCCATCAATTCTTGCCTTTTGAAAACCTCTTTTTTTATATCCAAGTAATTCTTTTTTATATTCTCCCTTACGCCCTCTAACTACAGGCGCATAAATTTGAATCTTAGATTGCTTTGGAAGATCCAAAATGCGATCTACCATTTCTGATACTGTTTGTGATTTTATAGGTTTTCCTGTGAATGGTGAATACGGAATGCCAACTCTTGCGTATAAAACACGCATATAATCATAAATTTCTGTAACTGTTGCAACAATTGATCTTGGATTTTTTGAAGTAGTTTTTTGTTCGATGGATATTGCTGGTGAAAGACCTTCTATTAAGTCAACGTCGGGTTTTCTCATGCGGTCTAAAAATTGACGGGCATAAGCTGACAAGCTTTCAACATATCTTCTTTGTCCTTCAGCATAAATTGTATCAAACGCTAAAGATGACTTTCCTGAACCAGATAGACCAGTGATTGTGATTAATTTATCTCTTGGAATCTCTACTGAAATATTTTTTAAATTGTGCTCTCTAGCTCCTTTAATAACGATTTTTGTGACAGTATTACTCATCTTTTTCAGTAAATTTTATTCTTTTAATTTGATTAGTCTGATATAATAACATCAAATTCACAGTTCAAAAAAAGATCTATATTATGGCGGGCAGCTTAAATAAAGTTTTATTAATCGGTAGACTTGGGAATGACCCTGAAATCAAGCAGATGCAAAATGGGAAAAGTGTCGCAAGATTAAGCGTTGCAACTTCTGAAAGCTGGAAAGATAAAAACACTGGAGAAAAAAAAGAAAAAACAGAATGGCACAGAGTTGTTATTTTTAACGAAGGTTTAGTAAGCGTTGTTCAGAAATACTTAAAAAAAGGAGCACAAGTTTATATAGAAGGTCAATTAAATACTAATAAGTACACTGATAGCAGCGGACAGGAAAAATATAGCACTCAAATAGTTCTGCAAGGTTATAGCTCTTCTCTAACAATGCTAGATGGAAAAAATTCTTCATCTGGCGATAGTAAAAAATTAGAAGGTACTCAATTACCTTCGGATGATATGCCTGATATCTCTCAAGATCCAGACGATAAAGTACCTTTTTAAATTTCCTTCATGAGTGAAGATTTAAATCAAGAAAATTCAAAAAATAAAAAAAATTACAGCTCAGTTCAAATCGTTGATGAGATGAAAACATCATACTTATCGTACGCGATGAGCGTTATTATAAGTAGAGCTCTACCTGATGCAAGAGATGGATTAAAACCAGTCCATAGAAGAATTATTTATGCGATGTACAAAGGCGGATATGATTGGTCAAAGCAATTTAGAAAATCAGCAAGAGTAGTCGGTGATGTAATTGGTAAATATCACCCCCATGGAGATCAGGCTGTTTATGATGCCTTGGTAAGACTAGCTCAAGATTTTTCAATGAGCGTAAAATTATTAGATGGTCAGGGAAACTTTGGTTCTATGGATGGAGATAGAGCTGCTGCAATGCGTTATACTGAGACAAGATTAGCAAAAATTTCTGAATATTTAGTTGCGGACATTGAAAAAAATACAATCGATTATCAAAACAATTACGACGATACGGAATTAGAGCCAACTGTGCTTCCAGCTCAATTTCCAAATTTATTAGTAAATGGAGCGGGTGGTATAGCTGTTGGAATGGCAACAAATATTCCACCTCATAATCTTGGCGAAATTATAGATGGAACGCTTGCATATATTGATAATAATGAAATTTCTATTGATGAATTAATTAAGTTAATCCCAGGACCTGATTTTCCAACAGGAGGCTTAATAATTGGAAAAGATGTAATAAAAACTGGATACAAAACTGGAAGAGGCTCTATAAAAATAAGAGGAGAAATTGAAACTGAAGAAGAAAAAAAAGACAAAACTTTAGTAGTGATTAAATCTGTACCATTTCAAACTAATAAATCTTTATTAATTGAAAAAATTGCTCTTCTAGTAAGAGAAAAGAAAATTGAAGGCATATCAGACATTAGAGATGAGTCTAACAAAGAGGGAGTAAGAATAGTTATTGATTTAAAAAGAGGAGCTTCAAGTGAGGTAATTATTAATCAACTTTACAAATATTCACCAATTGAATCATCATTTGGATTTAACACACTTGCAATACTTAACGGTAAACCAGAACTATTAAACTTAAAACAATTTATAAAAGTTTTTGTAGAGTTTAGAGAAAAAGTTTTAATTAAAAGAACTTTATTTGATTTAAAGAAAGCAAAAGATCGAGTTCATATTTTAATTGGATTATTTATAGCCATAGAAAATATTGATGAAATTATAGCTATTATTCGTAAATCTAAAAATCCTAATGAAGCAAAAACAATCCTTCAAAATAAATCATGGAGTTTTAAAAAATCAAAAATTAACAAAGACGTTTTAGATGTTAATGATTTGTCTAATAAAGATGAGTACCATTTGTCAGACCATCAAGTTAGAGCAATTCTAGAACTAAGACTTCAAAAACTTACAGCAATTGGACATGAAGAGATCAATCAAGAAATTAGCGAACTTTATAAACTTATAGTTCAATTCAAAAAAATTCTAAATGACAGAAATGCACTATTAACCCAGATTAAAGATGAGCTTAAAGATATAAAAGCAAAATTTGCAACTCCTAGAAAAACTAAAATTATAAATCAAGTTGGAACTTTTGATATTGAGGACGTTGTTCAAAAAGAAGATGTTATTATTACAATTACTAATAAAGGATACATCAAAAGAAGTCCTTTAAGTTCAATTAAAGTTCAAAAAAGAGGCGGTAAGGGAAAAACAGGTATAACGACTAGGGATGAAGATTTTGTAAGCCAAATATTTACCGCCAATACTCATACACCCATTCTTTTCTTTTCATCCAAAGGTATCGTTTATAAATTGAAAGCATGGAAAATTCCTGAGGGTTCTAATCAGTCAAAAGGAAAAGCTCTTCATAGCATTCTTCCTTTAAAAGAAGGACATATAATCACCTCAATTATGCCTTTGCCTAGTGATGAGACTTTGTGGGCAAAAATGAAAATTATATTTGCTACTGCTAATGCAAAAATTAGAAAAAATAGTCTTTTGGATTTTGAAAGTATTCAGCAGAGCGGCAAAATTGCAATGAAATTAGAAGATAATGATTCAATTGTTGGAATTAAAATTTTAGATGACGATGATGACTTTTTATTAAGTTCAGAAAAAGGAAAATCTTTAAGAGTACAATCAAAAAAATTAAGATTGTTTAAAGGAAGATCTTCTAAAGGAATAAAAGGAATGTCTTTAAAAAAAGATGATAAAATTATTTCATTATCAATTTTAAAGAGTGTAAAAATAACATCTGAAGAAGCAAAATCTTATATCAAAGCATCAAGACTAGAAAAAGACATCGAGGAAACCCCAGATGATGAAAATGAGACAACTAAAATAGTTGCATTATCTAAAAAACAAATCGAAGAATTTAAAAATAAAGAACAATATATTTTAACTGTAACGGAAAATGGTTATGGAAAACGTTCTTCTGCTTATGAATACAGAGTAAGCGGTAGAGGAGGCTCAGGAATTATTAATATTATAAGCTCAGAAAGAAATGGTGGAGTTGCTTCTACATTTACGATTAATCATGAAGATCAAATTATGTTGATAACTGATAAAGGTCAGATGATTAGATGTAATGTTAAAGATATCAGAATAACAGGTAGGAATACACAAGGGGTAAGAATTTTTAATCTTTCCGATGATGAAAAAGTTGTTTCCGCTGCTAGAGTTGAAGATTCCTCAGAGGAAAATAGTTAATGAATCAAAGAGCTAAAATTTATCAACCTGTTAAAACCGCTATGCAGTCTGGCAAGTCTAGAACAAAATTTTGGATTTTAGAATTTAATAAATCTAATTCTAATAAAGATTTTGTAATGGGTTGGACATCATCATCAAATACTGACGAACAAATTAAGTTGAAATTTGAAACGCAAGAACAAGCTATTGCTTATGCTAAAGAAAATAATATTCAATTTGATCTTACTACGCATAAAAAAAATAAGCTTATTATTAAGGCTTATGCTGATAATTTTTTAAATAATGTTTAAGAGTTTTTTTTTTAACAAAAAATGGCTCTTATGGTCCTGGGGTGGAGGACTCTTATTAATTTTTTCATTACTAATACAGGTGTCGATAACTGTTAAAATTAATGAATGGTATAAAGGGTTTTATGATTTGTTACAAAATGCCACTAAAAGTAATATTTCAGAATTTTGGGATAAAATTTATACTTTTTGTTATCTTGCATTTCCTTATGTAATACTTGCAACTTTTACTGGATTTTTCACAAGAGTTTATTCTCTACGTTGGCGCGAGGCTATAACTTTTGATTATATTCCGTTATGGAAAAATAGCGTTGAGAATGTAGAAGGAGCGTCACAACGAATTCAAGAGGACACGAGCAGATTTGCCAAAATTGTAGAAAGTTTAGGGCTTCAAGTTATTAGAGGTATTATGACTTTAATTGCTTTTATTCCTATACTTTGGGGTCTTTCATCTGGAATCCAAATAGAATTTTTAAAACAATTTCCAGGATCTTTAGTTTGGGTATCTTTGTTTGTAAGTTTAGGAGGACTAATAATTAGCTGGTTTGTTGGAATTAAACTACCAGGTCTTGAATATAACAATCAAAGAGTAGAAGCGTCATTTCGAAAAGAGTTAGTATATGGTGAAGATGACAGATTAAAATACGCAAAGCCCGACACTGTATTTGAGTTATTTTCTGGAATTAAATTTAACTACCACAGACTTTTCTATAACTACGGTTATTTTGATATATGGGTTAACTTATACGACCAATTTATGGTTATTGTTCCATATTTAGTAATGGCTCCGAGTCTATTTTCTGGTTTAATTACACTTGGGGTTATAGTTCAAGTATCAAATGCATTTCAAAGAGTTCATAATAGTTTTTCTCTGTTTATTCATCAATGGACGACAATTACAGAATTAAGATCTATTCATAAAAGATTGGGTGAGTTTGAAATTGCAATTGGTTATAAAAAAAATTAACCACTATCTATTATATTTAATATTTTATCTTTTTTAAAAAATTTTAGAAGTGTACTAAATTTATCAATTGGTAAATTAGCTTCAGTAAATAGATCGGTCTCTTGTTTAGCTAATTCAAAAAGGTGAGAGTGGTATAATGGATCCGCTACGATAAAATCTTTTTCACCACTTTGCTTGTAACCAATAATATCTCCAAAACCTCTTAATTTTAAGTCTTGTTCAGATATATAAAATCCATCATTAGATTCTTTAAGAATTTTAAGTCTTTTTTTTCCATTCTCACTTATTGATTTTGAATATATTAGAATACATTCACCATCTTCGTTTCCTCTTCCAACTCTTCCTCTTAATTGATGCAATTGAGCAAGCCCAAATCTTTCGGAATTTTCTATTATAATTGTATTTGCATTTTGATTATCAACACCAACCTCGACTACAGTAGTTGATATTAGAATTGAAAATTTTTTATCTAAAAAATCTTTCATTACATTAATTTTTTCATCATTCTTTAAATTACCGTGCATTACAGCAACATTTTCAGGAAAATATTTTTTTAGATATTCGAATCTTTCAAGAACCGGAGTTAGTTTAACTTTTTTACTTTCTTCAATTAAAGGACAAATCCAATAAACTTGCTGTTTGCTTTCAATTTTATTTTTTATTAAGTTAATTAAATCAGGTATTTTTTTTTCAGGAATAATATTTGTTATAATTTTAGTTTTTTTAAATGGTTTTTCTCTAAGAGTAGAAATATCCATGTCTCCATAAGTTGATAAAATTAAAGTTCTAGGTATTGGAGTTGCGCTCATTAAAAGAACGTCGCAATTCTTACCTCCTTTTTCCGAAAGATTTATTCTTTGTTTGACACCAAATTTATGCTGTTCATCTATAATGATTAATCCTAAATTGTTAAATGAAACAGTTTCTTGAAATAAAGAATGAGTACCTATTAAAAAATTAATTGCTCCATCAGCAAGTTCTTTTTTAATTTCAATTTGTCTTTTTTTATTTACTCCACTGCTTAAAATTTCAATCTTGATATTGAGTTCTTGAGTTATTGATTTCATCAAATTTAAATGCTGGGTAGCCAATATTTCGGTTGGGCACATTAAAGCCACTTGAAAACCAGAGGCCACAACATTTAATCCTGAAATAATTGAAATTATAGTTTTACCAGAACCTACATCGCCCTGAAGCAGCCTTAACATTTTTTTGTCTTTTTTTAGACCATCTTCAATTTCTTTAATAATATCTTGTTGATCTTTAGTTAAGGTAAAGGATAAATTTTTAACTATTTTTAATTTATATTCCGAAGAGAAAACTTTAGGTTTTTTATAAATAGATAAGTTTTTTTTTTTAATCTGAGAGAAAATCAATAAATTAGAAAATATCTCATCAAAAGATATCCTTTCGTAAGCCAGAGAATTCTTATTTATATCTTCAATTTTTTTTGGATTGTGAAGTTGAATTAATGAATCTTTAAAACTAGACCAGTTATTATTTTGCATAACAATATCTCTATGCCATTCTGGAACATCAGGAATATTTTTTGTAATATTTTCGTAAATTTTATTTATAGTTTTATTAGAAACCCCCTTTAATGAACTATAAGTTGGCATTATTTTGCTGACTTTATCTTCGTTATTAACAGAGGTAACGTAGTCGGGATTAGTTATTTGATACTTATTTTTATAAAAATTTATCTTTCCACTAATAATGACCTCGCTATTGAGAGGTAGTATTTCTTTAATGTAATTTTCTCTTGAATTAAAAAATACAATGTTAATTTCACCTGTGTCATCAAAGCATTGAACAGTATTTGGAAGTCTTCTTATTCTTGGAAAGTTATGTTTTTTTACTTTAACAAAAATTGTACTAATTTTTCCTATTTCTAGATTGTTTAACCTAGGACAATGAGTCCTATCAATCAATCCATAGGGAAAATTAAAAATGAGATCAATATTAGATTCTATTTTTTTTTCATTAAATAATTTCTGTATTTTTGGTCCTATTCCTTTTGTTTTGGAAATTGGATTAAAAAAAAAATTAAAATTTTTTTCTATCATTTAAAGACTTGGTTTCAATTTAGTTATATATAGTAGATATGAGCAATTTAATAAAAAAACTTTTATATAGATCTAATCACAGAGGAACCAAAGAAATGGATTTGCTAATTGGTGGATTCGCTATTGAAAACTTAAAAAAATTAAACCCTGAAGAATTGAAAGAATTCGAACTTTTATTAAATTTTACTGATAAAGAACTAAGTTCTTGGTTAGTTGATAATAAGAAAAATATAGACTTAGAAAACTTTTCTATATCTAAAAAAATTAAAGAATTTAAGTTACAATTCTAAAATTTTATAGAATCAAATTTACTGTTATTCCAAAAAAAATGGCGGAGAGGGTGGGATTTGAACCCACGAACGAGTTGCCCCGTTGCTAGTTTTCAAGACTAGTGCTTTCAACCGCTCAGCCACCTCTCCTTGATTAATGACTTTAAATGTAGGCTATGTTAAAAAAAAGTAATGAATATTTACCCTAAATTTAAAATATTTCTAATTATTTATTTATTTACAATATTTAATCCCAATATTTCATTAGCAAATGAAAAATTTACTGAGTGGTTAGTTGGTTTTAAAGGTAGAGCAATAGCACAAGGTGTTTCGCAAGAAACAGTTGATACAGCTTTAAAAAATGCAAAATTTTTAGAGAGAATTGTTGCATTAGATAGAAAACAACCTGAGTTTTTCGAAAAAACTTACGAGTATTTAGAAAAAAGAGTTGATGAAAAAAGAATACAAGCAGCAAAAAATCTTTTAAAAGAAAATTCACCTTTGCTTGAGAAAGTCAGCACTAAATTTAAAGTTGATAAAGAAATTCTTGTAGCTTTGTGGGGTATAGAGACAAATTTTGGAGTTAACAAAGGAAAGGTTGATATAATTTCTGCTTTATCAACATTGTCATTTGATAATCGACGATCAGAATATTTTGAAAAAGAATTAATTATACTTTTAAAATTAATCGATAATAAAACTTTGAAGTATGATAGTTTATATGGCTCATGGGCTGGTGCAATTGGCAATTTTCAATTCATGCCATCGACAATTCAAAAGCACGGAATAAATTTTGATGAAGTCGCTGATATTGATTTAATCAACTCATTTCAAGATTCTCTTGCTTCTGCAGCAAATTACTTAAAAACAATAGGATGGATTGAAAAAGATAAATGGGGATTTGAAATTAAAATAAATAAAAATTTTGATAACAGTTTAATTAATTCAGATTCAAGAAATCTTAAAAATAAAATTTCTATTGCTCAATTAAAATTGTTAGGTTTTAGAAATAGAAATGATAGTGAGATTATATACGAAGATAAAAAGGAAGGTTGGTTGATAAGACCTGATGGTGAAGATGGTCCAATCTATATTGTTTTTGATAATTATTTAAGATTATTAGAATGGAATAGATCTTTACGATTTGCAATAACTGTCGGAACTCTGTCAGATAAAATAAAAATATAAAATGAGAAATAGGGCAATAGTTTTATTTTTTATTTTAATTACATCGTGTCAAAATTTTTCAACTTATGAAAACAATAATACTTATGAAAAAATAGGGTTTGCAGATTTTACTAAAAATGATGATGTAATACATCGAAATATAGCTCCTAATAGCAAAGTTAAAATTACTAATTTATTAAATAAAAAAAGCATAGTCGTAGAAGTTGATAAAAATTCCAATTACAAAAAAGAAAGAGAAATTATTATTCCTAATAAATACATGGATTTGTTGGAGTTAAATTATAATTTACCAATAGTAAAAATTGAAACTCTTAGAACGAATAAAACTTTTAAGGCCGATACTGTTAAAATTTTTGATGAAGAAAAAAAAATTACTCAAAATGTAGAAATAAAAAATGTTGATATTATCGATTTGTCTAAAAATAATTCTTCAAAAAATAATAATTTAAATAAATTAATCATTTATTATGGTGATTTTACTTTTAAAAATTCAGCCTTAGATATGGTAAGTTTATTAAAAAAAGAAATAAAAAATCTTAATCCAACTGTTATTCAGGTTAATAAAAAATTCAGAGTAAAAGTCGCAACTATTAATGATATCAGTGAATTTGATATTTTTTTTAACAAAATAGTTAATACTAAGTTTGATAATTATAATATAATCGTTGAATGATTTTTAAGAATTTTTTTATTTTAGTATTTGTTGTATTGGTTTCTACCTCAGCTTCTTATTCTCAAATAATCATTCCAGATAAAGTTAAACAAGGCATTGTCATAGATCACTCAAGTGGTGCCGTATTAGCTGAAAAAAATGCTGATCAAAAAATATCTCCTGCTTCAATGACAAAAATCATGACAGCTGTTGTTGTGTTTGACCAACTTAAGAATAAAAAAATTAAACTTACAGATCAATTTACTGTTTCTAAAAAAGCTCGAAACGCAACTAGATCAGGCGAATCTACCATGTTCGTGGTACCCGGAGATAAAGTTTCAATTGAAGATCTATTAAGAGGCGTAATTATTGTATCGGGTGTTGATGCTTCAATTGTTTTAGCAGAAGGCATATCTGGAACTGAAGAGCAATTTGTAAATTTAATGAATGAAAAAGCTAAACAAATTAATATGGTTAACACAAATTTTAGCAATTCTTCTGGAACATATAGCCCAGATAACTATTCAACAGTAAGAGATATCGCTTTATTGTCATCCTATTTAATCAATAACTATTCGCAGTATTATAAATATTTTAAAGAGAAAGATTTTGCGTGGGCTAGAACAGGTGGCAATCCTGTTAAGCAGGAAAATAGAAACGTATTACTTTCTATGGATGAAGGAGTTGATGGAATAAAAACGGGGCATTTAAAAGATAGCAAGTATTCAATTGCAGTTACAAAGAAAAAAGACAACAGAAGAATAATAGCAGTAATTAGTGGATTGCCTACAATGTCTTCAAGAGCAGAATCTTCAAAACTATTATTAAATGGCGCTTTCAACAAAATTGATCTTGTTAAAATTCCTTATGATAAAGATAAATTTAAAATAAAAATATGGAATGGAAGCTCTTCTTATCTAGATGTTAAAGGTGCAAACAAAGATGGTATTTTTGTTAATTTGCCTAAAAATTTGAAGAATCCAAAAATTAAAATGGAATTAGAATATGAATATCCATTGCAATTACCTATTAAAAAATTTGAGAAGGTTGCGGTCCTTAGAATTTATAAAAATAAAGAACTTATAGAAACTGAAGATTTATTTGCCCAAAAAGACATAACTGATAAAAATATATTCTTTAAAGGAATTCAAAATATCAATCATTACCTATGGCAATAAAAAAACCTTTTTTTATCTGCTTTGAAGGTGTTGAAGGATCCGGGAAATCAACTCAAGCAAAATTATTATACAAATTTATAAAAAAAAATATTACGAAAAATGTAATTTTAACAAGGGAACCAGGTGGTACGTTATTTTCAGAAAAAATAAGAAATTTAATATTAGATAAAAAAACAAACATTAGCACGCTAACAGAATTTTTTTTATTAATGGCGGCTAGAAATGAACATATAATTAGTAAAATAAACTTTTATCTTAAAAAGAATTTCATTATCATTTGCGATAGATTTTTTTACTCTACATTAGCATACCAACATTATTTGGAAGACATGGATAAAAAATTTATATTTAACATTCAAAAGAAAATTTATAAAAAAATTCATCCTGATATTACTTTTTTGATCGATTTAAATAATAAAGAATCTAAAATTAGAATAAGTAATAGATCCAAAAAAACTAACAGATTTGACAAACTTTCAAGTTATCATTTTAATAAAATTAGAAATGGTTTCATCAAAATTTCAAAAACGTATAAAAATAAAATAGTTTTGATTAAGGGCAGCAGGTCTCTTATTGAAATTGAAAATGAAATTAATAAAAAAACTTTAAAAATATTAAATGCAAGATTTTAACTTTTTAAGCACTGAAACAATCAATAAGTATCAAAGATTTTTATACGGTCATGAAGATCAATTTAAAAAACTTTCTAGTCTTTTTGACAAACAGAAGTTACCTAATAAGATTATATTTAATGGGAGTGACGGAGTAGGGAAGGCAACATTTATTTACCATTTAATTAACTACATATTATCTGGCAAAGAAAATGATCCTTATGACTTAAACGCTAGAGAGATTATAGAAAATAATAAGAGTTACTTAGATTTAATTAATAATATTAATTTTAACTTTAAACATTTAAAAGTTGATGATTATAAAAAAATAATCAGCATAGAAGAAACAAGAGAAATTATAAATTTCTTTAACAAGTCATCAATAAACAATAAGCCTAAAATATTTTTTTTAGAAGGTGCAGAAAATCTTAATAAAAATTCATCAAACTCAATTTTAAAAATATTAGAGGAGCTTCCTGAAAATAATTATTTTTTTATATCATATCTTGAAAATAAATTCTTACTCGAAACAATCAAATCTAGATGTTTTAATTGTAGACTTTTTATAAATTCAAAAGAAAAAACGACAATTAAAGAAAAATTAATCGCACAGTTTAATACAAATAATACGATTATTAAAAATTTGACTCCAGGAACAAACCTAAAAATGAATATTCTCTTTAAAGAACTGAATATTAATAAAGAAAATTTTTCTCTGCAAATTTTAACTATGCAAAATTTTTACTTAAAAGAAAAATATAATAAAGTATTAGATTTAATGCACATATATATTGAAAATTATTTTGCTACTAACTTAGAGAATAATAATTTTTTTAAAAATTTTAGAATGAGAAATAAAATTAATAAAATTATTTATAATATCAATTCAATTAATAATGAAATAAAAAGTAGTTTTTATGAAATAAATCTTTTGCTTGGGATTAAATAATGAAAAATTATTATCTCACAACTCCTATATATTACCCTTCAGCAAAACCACATATGGGTCATGCATATTCAAGTATATCTGCAGACGTTATTGCCAGATTTAAAAGAATAGAAGGTTATAATGTTAACTTTTTAACTGGCACTGATGAACACGGTCTAAAAATTCAAAGAGCTGCAGAACAGCAGAAAAAAGATCCTAAAGATTTTTGTGATGAAATCTCTCAAAACTTTATAGAGCTTGCAAAAAAGTTAAATCTTACAAATACAGATTTTATTAGAACCACTGAAGATAGACATAAAAAAACTGTATCCAAACTATGGAATATTCTTGAAGAAAAAAAAGAAATTTATATTTCTAAATATTCTGGCTGGTATTCCGTATCTGATGAAGCATTCTACACAGAAGATGAAATAGAAATTAAGTCAGATATTAAAATCTCTAAAATTTCAGGATCAAAAGTAGAATGGATGGAAGAAGAATCTTATTTTTTCAGACTTTCAAAATGGCAAGAACCTTTACTAAAATATTATGCGGATAATCCTGAATTTATTTCTCCAACTAGTAGAAAGAATGAAGTTATTAGCTTTGTTAAAAGCGGCTTAAAAGATCTTTCGATAAGCAGAACATCTTTTAAATGGGGGATACCCGTGCCAAATAATAATAAACATATAATTTATGTATGGCTTGATGCTCTTACTAATTACATAAGCGCGTTAGATTATTATGAGAAGAATAATAAAAATCAATTTTGGCCAGCAGACGTTCATATAATAGGAAAAGATATTATAAGATTTCACTGCGTTTATTGGCCAGCCTTTTTATTAGCAGCTGATATCAAGCCTCCAAAAAAAGTTTTTGCTCATGGCTGGATACTTTCTGGAGAAGAAAAAATGTCTAAATCAAAGGGAAATATTTTAGATCCTTTGGAAATTATTGAAAATTATGGATTAGATGAAATTAGATACTATTTAATGAAGGAGGTTATTTATGGAGAGGATGGAAAAATAACTCCAGAAAACTTGATCAATTGCATTAATAGTGATTTAGCAAACAATATCGGAAATTTATATCAAAGAACGAGTTCAATAGTTCATAGTAAATTAAATTCCATAGTTCCAAGATGTTCTCCTAGTGAAAAAGTGGATTTAAAAATTTTAAACCTGGTTGAAGAAAATTTAGATTCTTTAATTAAAACTTTTAATAAATTTGAAATACATAATTATCTAAAAAATATTATTCAGTTATGTTCGGAGGTTAATAAATATGTAAATGACTCTGCCCCATGGTCAATAAAAAAAGATAGTATAGAAAAGAGAAACGTTATTATTTATACTGTTTTAGAATTTATAAGGAAAATTTCTATTTTACTCCAACCAATTATTCCTGAAAAAAGCAAAATAATATTAGACTCTCTAAATATAAAAGAAGAAGAGAGATTTATAAAAAATATAAATAAAAATTTTTCTTTAAAACAAGAAATTAAAATACAAAAAATTAATATTTTATTTAAAAAACAATGATTATAGACTCTCATTGTCATCTTGATTACGAACCATTAGTAAATAATATTAATGAAGTTTTGTTAAACGCCAAAAAAAATAATATTACAAATTTATTAACTATTGGAACTAGTTTAGAAAGTTCAAAAAAAGTTTTAGAAATAGTTGAAAAATATGAAAATATTTATGGTGCTATTGGTATTCATCCAAACTCAACCACCAAACATTTAAATGATTTAGATAAGCTTATTGATATTAAAAAAAAAAGTAAAAAGATAATAGCTTTTGGAGAAACTGGTTTAGACTATTTCTACAAGAAGAGCGAAAAAAAAGATCAACTATTTTCTTTTGAAAAACATATTGAATTTGCTATTTCCGAAAATGTTCCTGTTATCATTCATACAAGAGATGCTGATGAGGATACAATTTTAATTATTAAAAAAAACAAAAAATCCCTACTTCTTTAACAATGTATATGAGATTAAATCTTTATCTATTAAAGTATCTATAGCTCTGTCCTTAGCCTCGTCTAATAGCTCAGTATCGGCTATATTTAATTCTATACTAATTGATGCTATTATCTTCATTCTGTTTGTTTTCTTCTGCTATAAAGCCTTTAATAAAGTAATGTATAAATATCAATGCAAATATAGGTAAACAGCTTAAAACTATTAGTAAAGCTAGTAGTGTTCTAAATATACTTTTTAAAATCATTAACATTTATATATGTTTTACATTCGTACTTCTCAGCATTGTCTTCTATTCTTTTCTCTTCTATTCTGTAGTCTTCTCTATGTCCAAACATTAGTTGAAATCCTATGTCTGAATTAATCTTTTTTGGCAATACAAGTTCTAGTCCGTTCTTCGTTCTTTTCCATATCTCTTGATGTCTGGTCGCCCTATTAGGATTCAAGAGTAGATTTATATTTATTTATTATTCTCTCCATTTGTGATTCGTACCATATTGGAAAGTCGTACACTTGTTCGCCTTGCTCCCATACTCTATACAAAACAGCTCTAAGCCTTTGTGATGCTGTCTTATTCTTTCCTACTTCAAAGTCAGTTGTAAACTGCTCTACCTCTTCTTGCTCTGCTTTAGAT